>Ga0071330_1106300_pt1 | contig 101909 bp, 98 predicted proteins | sample GBScel77sediment_FD_63802 | JGI IMG/M metagenome (GOLD analysis project Ga0071330, IMG submission 63802) | Hot spring sediment microbial communities from Great Boiling Spring, Nevada - Cellulolytic enrichment Sediment 77C v2 (version 2) | ecosystem: Environmental > Aquatic > Thermal springs >...
ATACTTGATATCTGCACTGGTGGCCCTTGGATTCGGGTGCCAAAATCTGTGTGCCCAAGTTACCGTAACAGTACAGCCAAGGAATGGGGGTGAGATATGATTTTGGGACCGGGACAGCCTCCCAAAGTGGCAATACGGAGCCTTGGAAGGCATACGCGCGTAATGCGGCCGGTACCACTTACCCTGCCACCAATGGATCCGTGGGTAAGATTTGGTTGCAGTTTGATCTAAGCGACGTGTGGCAGACTTATGGTAAAGACAACCTTGTTTCTGCATATCTCGTGTTGTGGGGCGAAAACGGGCCTGGCCGGCAGTTTGATGTCTCTGGTTTACGCGATGATGCGGGACTTGAGAATTGGGATGCGGCGACGCTGAGCTGGTTTAATGCGCCTGCTAACGATCCTTTGGGCGGTTACCACCTTGACTGGAGCAAGATTTACAGTGGCGCGCCGCTATGGCAAATGCGTTCTCCGAACACAGGGGTTGATCTTGCTCCGCCATCTGGTCATCCGCTGTACGGAAACTCAACCTATGACCAGTGCGCGCGTTACACCAGCCCGGACATCAGCGCTTTTCTCAAGACAGATACGGATGGTAGGGTCACCTTTATCCTTACCGGCTCGCCGATTAACAATAACCAGTATTGGTGGATCGGCCCAGCAGGCAGTTACGACACAGGATATCCGTACCGGGTGCCCGACCCTAACACTGGCGAGGTGATGAGAGACTCGCCGACCCTTTCGTTGACGTTCGTACCCGAACCAAGCAGCATTGCGTTGACCGGTCTTGCTTTAATTGCAGCAGTGTTGTGGTTGCGCCGTACGTTGAGACCCGAATAAGGTTTTACCAAAAGAACTGAAATGGATGGGCATGTGGGGTCGCTCACATGCCCATTTTGTTTATCATTATTTTTTCCGGGCGTTGGATCTCTCACATCACAATATGTCGCAGTGTTGCAGTTTGTGCTGGAGTGGTTTCAGTTCACAGAAATGCCAGCTTATCTGTATGTTTGACGGATTCATTGTCCTGGGACGACCAAGCCATTCCAGTGCATCCCGCGGAGCAAGACGCGAAACCCGCCTGCAGGAAGCCGGGGCGTCAGCCTGTGCGTCGGACGCAGACGGTAGGTAGGCAGGCGACAGACTAGAAAGTCTGCGCAACTAAAACGTGGGAGATATCTGTAGTCAGAGGCATTCGGCGGGCCAGCAAAAGCGCAAGCTGCTATCGGCGTTAATAGGCTGCCGAGATAATATCAACAGCGTTTGGAAGCGGCGTTCTGCGAACGCCGTCCCTTTCCCTTCGCATTGTGCAGCACGGTTCCCCCAACTGTGCCACCGACACAATCTCCGGTCATAGACTGGCGCTACAGAATGGAGTCCATTTTGGAGTGCGATGATCGAGAACAGCCTTCGGTTCAGCCCAGACATAGCCGAACGGCTCCAACGTCATTCGGCCTTTGGCGCATGTGGAACTGCGCCCCAGAGAAGCACGCGCCGGTATGGCTCAGGCATTTTGTGTCCTGTGCACGACAGGGCACTTTGGGGTGCGGTTTGCGCCGACGCCGCTTTCAATTCAGTTGGAAGGACGACTTCCACGTCGGCCAAAGTGGATTTTTTCTGGTTCTTAGATCCGCCGATGGGTTTTTGGCTTTTCAATCCGCCGGCTTACGACGGTGGCTACGAAGGCGGCTACGGGGTTGGTTTGGTTGGATTGATTGGATTTTGGTTTGTAGCTGCGTCCGTAAGAGCGCCGAAAACAAAATTCAAACACAAGAAGCTGGGTCTGCATGACCGAACCACGGCGCGCACTGGCCCGTGCGCCCCACCTACTCTCTGCGCCTCAGCGTCTCAGCGGCGAAAAAATTTGCTGGGAAGTTTTTAGAGTGCGGTGGCAGAGCAAGCCTCGGCGAGCCCGAGACCGCTTTGGATCGACCTCGATACAGACAGTGGTTACGATCTTGCGAAACGTGTCAGGCGGTGTTCTGGCATTAGCCTGTACTGGGCATTTGCCTGGTCAGCTTCTGCCAGCTGGGGTTGAATCACATGATTTTTCAGTTTGTCGCGCAGGCGCATTTCAAATGCATTGCGGTATGGAAGGTCAGATTTTTGTCCAGGGGGCCTTGGTCTCGGATACCTGCCCAAGGCGAGAGGTTGCAAGGAGTACCCCAACTGCAAAATCGGGGAAAACAATGGCTTGTTGATATCGTTTTTCACCCATTTGTGATGAACAGGCTGGTCAATTAGATCGTGTGGGTGTTTTGCATCTTTCCATGCGAGTGGCAAAGTCGCTAAGAAAATCCTTGCGCCAGCGGCTGATGGTTTTCGCACCCAGATGATGCCCCTCAGCAAGAGCCGGGTCAGGGTCATCAGACCACCAATTGGGATATGCAGGCGATGGTTGACTTTTTTGCTCTGGGGTCGGCAATACGGCTGTGAATTCACCGCAGAGCTTTCGGGTTGGTTCGTTAGTGCACTCTATCACATAACTCCACACCTTCGGGTCTCTGGGTGCAAAGCGGAACCACAATCTGCCGTTGTTGACCTCGACCGGTACACTGAGGCGGTTGTCGAAAGTCACCTTGAACCCTGAGTTGGTTGGAATGTCAGAGGGTAACGGTATTTTGAATTCGACCACACCGAAGATTTCAACGCGGTCATCTTTTGTGGTTAATCTTGTGAAGTTGGTCTTGGCTGGGGGACCGATCCTTTTGAATTGTCCGCCCCAACCAGGCGCGGAAGGGTTTTCCGGGTCGCCACATAACAACCACGCAACACTTGGGCTGTCGCCCATTTTGAGTTTCCCTTGCAACAATGAGGCAAAAAAGTTTCCCATGGCACTGCGGTCCTTTATATGGCGGGTTACAAACTCTTTGTTTCCCCCAATCCCCCGTTTGCTCTCCGCCGACAAATTAGCCGCGGTAAGTTGAATTGGCCTCAATCATCCAAAGATTGGGATGGCACTCCATTATGTAGGCATATGCGTTCACACTCCACATCTTGTTTGGCCCGCCTATGAAGTACACCCGGAGCTTTGGCAGAATGTCCGGTGCATCATGTAGCGCTTGTGCAAGGTCCTCCAGGCCACCCCAGACAAGCACATATAACGGCTCCGGTGTGTCACGCCTTGCGCAACGTATCAACCACTCTGAACCCTCGGTCGGCGAGCTGACACCGGCAAGGCCTGCAGATACAGTCGCACCCTGTTTGGTTATACTGCGGAGGTACTCGGGAGCAGGATACTTATCCGACCATGCTCGCAGCATCGGATAATCTTTCTCGTACAGCTCGATTACCTTGAGAATTGCTTCCTTTCAACCAGCGCTTCCACAAGGTGACGAGATTAAGCCCTCGAGTGCCAAACAGTCGGAATAAACAAAGAGGTGAACCAACGATTGGTAGTCGTCCGGATCAGTCCCTCCTGCATCAGTGAGCACAACAACCCTGAAACGGTTGCCTCCGAGCGCGCCGACTGGTGTAATGCAGCCAGCGGCCAAGTTTTGATGTGACTGAACAGCGCTGGTGAGCAATGCCAAAACTCCCAAAGCCAACCTCGCTACGCAGCCGCTCACTGGCCGCTTTTCAGAGCGGCGCATTCTGCCACTAGATACCGGTAAAAATAAACAATGACTCTGTCGAACAAACTGCATGCGTAAATCCTAACTCAAACGCTTTGAAGGTTCATCCATCTTCGGCAGCGAAAATCACCCGTTCTCTAAGGGGAAGCCGTCCGGACCAGTGTGGACTTAAACCTTCTGACTTTTGCTCGTACAAATAGGTTAGCGGCTGGGGCGACTAATTGCCCGGTGCTTTTGGAAGACGACATGCTTGCCTGTTGGGTTTATGAAACATCAAATTTTGGCAAGGTTGGTGGGTGGGTTTATGCGGCCCCGGGAATATTAGGATTCCGGTCTAATTGCCTTAAAAAAAGGAAGATGACTACGCGCCAGTTAAGTAAATTCTGCTGAGAAAAGTTAGGTTCGGGCTATGAACCGTAAACAAACAAATTGGCGTATCTCTTGTACGGGTGTGAAAATGGTGCCGTTAATCCGCAAGTCTCGTCAGAGCAGTGGTTTTACCTTGATCGAGCTATTGGTCGTTTTGGCGATTATCGCCATCCTTGCAGCGTTGCTATTGCCGGCTTTGTCGAAAGCCAAAGAACGTGCAATGCGCGTTAGCTGCAATAACAATCTCAGGCAAATTGGGATGGCTGTTTTCAGCTATGCTGCCGACCACGAAGATAACTTGCCACCGAACCGAGTTAACGCCACATCAGGCTCGGTTTGGTATCCTTACGAATTTGGGCGTCGAATCCTGGGCCAACACGAGTGGCTCCAAGGACCGCACAATCTGGGTTCACTTTGGGCCGTCGGGATTATTAAGGATGGTCAAGTTTTTACTGTGCTAGCGCCCGAAGATATCCGGGCAGTGCGTTTACCGGTGCTGGGGATCCTGAAAACCCATTCGTTTACGAAACATACGCCAAGACAGACAGTTGGCCGTGGGGCCGAGACCCAAGGGGTTGGAACCCGGACGTTGTGCGAACGGGCTACAGTTACTTCCCCCAGTCAAAGGCCAAAGAGCGCGACGCTCGCGGCAACATTCTATATGCCCAAATGAAGCAAATTAAAGTAGGCGGTGTGACTTACAACCTTCTGAAATTCAGCGAACTGGATACTTCTAAGGCGATGTGTACAGACTTGGTATATAGCAGCATTCGTGAAGGGCAACCACACCGTGAAGGCGGGCTTGGTGGAATAAATGCATTGTTTGGGGACGGGCACGTCCGCTTTCAAAGCCAGCGCAATGTACCGGAAGCATTCACAGGCCAATTTGCAGACTGGAGCACTCTGGACCCGATCGGCGTAAGGAGGATCATGCATATGTGGCGGCCATGAACCAGGCTGCGCTTTCTTGCGTCCGAATTCACGGGTGAATGCTTAGATTATCTTCGAGCGCATTGCATCTAATCGAGTACGACAATGGAATATTATTTAACCTGCGCGAATAAAGGGGGCAGCAACTGCATAGCTAACTTTCTGGAATTTGTGGGAGTTGTGTTACAAAAGCCAGTTTGTGAACCATTCTTGTTTGGCGAGATGACACTCCTTGGAGAGCGTTCTGCCACGCGCTTTGGTGTTTTGTTTTGTTCATTGGGCAATATGATAGGGCAAATCTCGACACACTATTCTGAACCGCACCTTTTGCGCTTCTTCCTTCTTGGGATGCGACCAAGACCACGGTGATCAAATATGCAGCAATTTACTTCCACAACCCGAATATACGAGAATATTCTGTCCTCAAATGCGGAGACCTCATATGATCAACTCATGAACAACGCAGTTACTAAGTCCCAAACAATCGCCGTCATATACGGTAATCGCGATTTTTTCCCAGATCAGTTGGTAGCCGAAGCACGGTCTGACATCAAAAAAGTGTTTGATCGGCTTGGCATCAAGGCCATTCAGCTCGGCCCGGAGGATACAAAGCTTGGCGGGGTTGAGACGTTGGCGGATGCACGCAAATGCGCTGAGTTGTTCAAACAACATGCAGCCGAGATTGCCGGTGTGCTGGTTGTACTGCCGAATTTCGGCGACGAAAAAGCCATTTTGGAGACACTCAAACTATCTGAGTTGGATGTGCCCGTGCTTGTGCAGGCGTATCCGGACGACCTCGACAGGCTTGACCCCGCACACCGCCGCGACGCCTGGTGCGGCAAAATTTCCGTATGCAACAATCTTGTCCAGGCGGGGATCAAGTTTTCGCTCACCCGTAAACATGTCGTGCGCCCAACAGACGAATCGTTTGTGGCCGACTTAAAGGACTTTCTGGCTGTGTGTCGTGTGGTAAATGGCTTGCGCGGTTTGCGGATTGGTGCAGTCGGCGCACGACCCGGCGCCTTCAACACAGTACGGTACTCGGAAAAAATCCTCGAACGATACGGCATCAGTGTGACGACGATTGACCTATCCGAGATCCTTGGCAAAGCGGCCAGACTCGATCCCGAGGCACCCGCCGTAAAGGCCAAGCTTGCCGGAATCAAACGGTATGCACCTGCGCAAGATGTGCCCGACGAAAAGCTGGTTCAAATGGCCAGGTTCAGTGTGGCGCTCGAAGATTGGATGGCGGCAAATGCCATTGACGCCACTGCGATTCAGTGTTGGACCTCGGTGCAACAGAACTGGGGCTGCAACGTCTGCACCCTCATGAGCATGTTAAGCGAGAAATTCATGCCCAGCGCATGTGAAGTTGACGTAACCGGCGCGCTGACCATGTATGCAATGCAACTTGCTGCCGGCTCACCTGCTGCACTGGCGGATTGGAACAACAACTATGGAGATGACGATGAGAAGTGCGTCCTGTTCCATTGCGGCAACTGGGCCAAAAGTTTTTTGCCCGACATCAAAATCGCAAATGCACCTATCTTGGGCAGTACGCTCGGTGTTGAAAACACCTACGGCGCGCTTGCCGGGCGTACACCGGCCGGGCCGGTCACATTCGGCAGAATCACAACTGCGGATGCCGAGGGGTGCATCCGGGCGTACGTTGCTGAAGGCCACCTGACAAATGATCCACTTGACACTTTTGGTGCGCGTGCAGTTGCGCATGTGCCTAGGTTGCAGGACCTGATGCATTATATTTGCAAGCATGGATTCGAGCATCACGTGGCAGTGACGCAATCGCGTACGGCAGCGGTTCTGGCCGAAGCGTTTGGGAACTATTTGGGTTGGGATGTTTATCATCACAATACATAAACCCGAATTACTGAGTTGGCCCCCGCTCAGAAGCCATGGGCAAAGGACCACCCGGCCGCGCTGCTTTGCCGGGTCCGGCCGCACTTTCTTGTGCGGCAGCCAATACGATGCTTGTGGAAGCTTTACCCGGTTGGTAGCCGGCCGAAACGGGCTGATAGCCCGTTTCACCCCGGCCAATCCAGTTTTTAGGACAAACAGGAGCTCATGGAGAGAACAAAGACGAAGCCTCAATTTCCTCTGTTTCTATGTGTTGAATTTTTATGAGAAACCATAAATTCCGAATCAAAACCAGCCTACTCCACCGCAGCGTAACGCTGCTTACGTTGATTATCTGCTGCTTGCTGCTACAGTCACTACTGGTTTTTGCGGCTGCACCGTTCAAACCGCGGATTGTAGTTTTGACCGACATTTCCCCTACCCATGTCGAGCCTGACGACATGGAATCGCTCATTCGACTGTTTGTGTATGCAGACATGTTCGAGATTGAGGGGCTAGTGGCTACAACCGGCTGGAGCAGTGCTGGTGGCACGGCAGATTGGATCAAGCTCATTCACCAGTGTATTGATGCGTACGAGCAAGACTTGCCCAACCTAAAGAAGCGGTCGAAACAGAAAGGACACTTGCCCGATGAATCGCGTCAGCGGATCGGTTACTGGCCAAGTCCTGGCTATTTGCGGTCCGTAACAGTTGTTGGCAGTCAAAAGCGTGGCATGGAGTACATCGGCGATGGAAACGATTCCCCTGGCAGCGAGCTTATAATTAGGCTTGCAGACGAGCCGGACGATCGCCCGATCTGGGTATTGGCGTGGGGTGGTGGAAACACGCTGGCTCAGGCTGTCTGGCGTGTGAAGAAAGACCGAACGCCGGAGCAACTCCGGACGTTCCTCAAGAAAATCAGATTCTACACGATTACCGACCAGGACCGCGGATACCAACGCGGGACGCCGTACGAAATCAGCTCGCATCAGTGGTTGCGCCGTGAGTTTGAAGGAGACCTGGTTTTTCTCTGGGACGAATCAGCGTGGACTTTTCAGAACGACACGGGCAAGCGCAACTGGAAAGAATATGAGACGCACATCCAGGGCCATGGCAAGTTAGGCAGCATTTATCCGAAGTACAAATACGGTGTTGAAGGTGACACCCCGTCTTTTTTGTACGTCATGCCTAACGGTCTCAATGATCCAGAAAATCCGGGTTTTGGCGGTTGGGGCGGGTACTTAGAGTGGGGAACTGGTCCAGATAATGTCACCAAGGCTTACGTTAACCATCGAGGCACCAGGGCATACGATGTAACGCGGAAATACGCAGAACGATTTTATCGTGCGATATTCAATGATTTTGCAGCGCGGATGGACTGGGCAAAAGAGGGCGCCGGCAACCGGAATCCGGTCGTGATCATCAATAGTAACCGTGGCATTGCGCCTATCAGGCTCAGCCCTAAACCCGGCACGCGCGTCACGTTGGATGCATCCAGCAGCTACGACCCAGACGGCGACAAATTGAATTTCTCGTGGTGGGTGATGTACGAGGCGGGCACATACACGAATCAGGTCATGTTAAGTAGGACTAACTCGAGCCGTACGAGAATTGAAATCCCGTCGGATGCGAGTGGAAAAACTATTCATGTAATTTGCGAGGTCACTGATAATGGAGAACCGCCGCTAGTTGGGTATCGGCGTGTGATTTTGAGCGTTAAATGAGAGGCATGTTTATGAAACACCGGCTTTTCCATAGGACGACGCAGCTACCAGTAAGGAAATTACTGGTTGGAGTTTTGGTCTTGAGTTGTACGGCCATGTGGCTTTGGGGCAACGATTCGGAACCGCGAGTCAAGCCACGGGTGATAGTCACGACTGATGGTGAAATAGACGATCGCAGTAGCATGGTTCGATTCCTGCTTTACACTTGCGATTTTGATGTGGCGGGGATTGTTGAGGTGAACTCGAGGTATCAGAGGCGGGGGCACAGCGACAAAAAGTGGATTCAAGCACAGATTGATGCATACGAGAAGGTCTTACCGAACCTACGGAAACACAATCCTGATTATCACGATGCTGATAAGTTGCGCAGTGTGATGCGCGTAGGTAATGAAAATCCCAATGATCTCTGGGTTGCGCCACCTGACATGGAGACAAAAAACACACCTGGTGAGCAATTGATCATTCAGACCCTTCTTGATGATGATCCTCGGCCTGTGCATGTACTATGTTGGGGTGGCGCAAATACAGTCGCTTCCGCTTTATGGCGGTTGAAGTTCACAGGTGAGTACACCAGCGAGCAGTTCAAGAAGGCCGTTTCCAAAATCCGCATCTATTGTATATGGTACCAGGACGGTGGTGGTGGGTGGATACAGAGCAATGTGCCGGAGGCTTACATCAACGAGGCGTATCGCTGGGATAACGTTTGGGATTACGAAAGCTACGACCACGCGCGGAAGCCGGGCCGGCTCAGTGCCAATCCATGGTGGATCCAGGAGTACATGAAACCCGCCTGGTTAGAGAAAAACGTTAAGACGGGTCGTGGCCCGCTGGGGGCGATGTATCCCCAGAATTATGTGAGCGAAGGCGACACCCCGTCGTTTTTGCATCTGGTTGACAACGGCCTAGATGCTCATGAGGATTATACACTTGGTGGTTGGGGTGGACGTTCAGTAAATGATAATCCGGCCTTCCCCAATCATCTCACTGACAAACACCTCACTGATGATGGAGATCCCCACAAGATGTATTGGCGTTGGATTCCGGCCGCCCAGAACGATTTTGCTGCTCGAATGGCCTGGTGCGTTAAAGAGTTCAATGAAGCAAACCATCCGCCTGTGGTAAAAGTGGATGGCCCCTTGAGACGGTACGCAAAGCCTGGTGAGGTGGTTATCCTCCGGGCTACGGCCACGGATCCGGATGGTGACCAGCTTACATGTAGGTGGTGGCAGTATGCTGATGCAGATTCTGTCGGTGCCGTGATTCGGATAGAGAACGCAGACACATTTGACCGGGCGAGTTTTATTGTGCCGGACGAACCCGGCAGGGAGATCCACATAATTTGTGAAGTCACTGATAACGGTGCGCCACCGTTAGTGGGATACCGGCGCACAATTTTTCACATCAAATGAACTTTGGGATAGAATGAAAAGATTTTTGTTACCTTTATTGAAGTTTGGTTTGTGGTGTTGCCTTGTTGGGTTGTTTGGCGGCGTAAGTGCCTCCAGGGCGAATTCACCGGATTTCAGTCTCACCGGGTTTGCCACTGTTGGGGGGCATACCACAGGCGGTGCTGGCGGTAGGACAAACATCGTGACCACGCCTGAAGAATTTTGTGCGTGTGTTGCTTCAGACGAGCCTCTTGTGATACTGGTCTCTGGCACGCTTAACCTGGGCTCGAATAGGGTGAAAATCGGGTCAAACAAGACGATCATCGGTTTGGGCACAAACGCTGGGTTTGTCGGCCACATTTATCTGCACGGCGCTAGCAACGTCATATTGCGCAATCTGTCGGTCGCCAATCCTAACTGTGTTGGCCAAGGCATTGGCGGCAGTGACGGCCTGACGTTGCACTCGTCGCACCATGTATGGGTGGATCATTGTGATTTTTGGGATTGCGCAGATGGGCAGTTTGACATAACGCATGGTAGTGATTTTATAACAATATCCTGGTGCAGATTTAACTACACTAACGTCGCTAATGAACATCGGCTTTCGATGTTGATTGGGAACAAGGACAGTCTTGCTGGTGAAGACACTGGCAGACTGCACGTGACGCTGCATCACAATTGGTTTGGCGATCTTGTTCAGGATCGTGCGCCGCGCGTGCGATTCGGGCAGGTCAATGTGTTCAATAACTACTACAGTGCTACAAATTGCAGCACCTGCGTTGGAGTCGGCTGCGAAAGCCAAGTACTGGTGGAGAGTTGTTATTTTGACGGGGTTAAACGTCCGTGGCGTTACCGGAGCAGTCCGGGCCGTCCACAAGGTCGGATTCAATGGAATGACGATAACGTGTTGACTCATCCCAAACTGGTGCTCGAGTGTACGAACACGCCAGTTTTTAAGCCCTCTTATGTGTACAAGCTCGACCCCGGCAGACAAGTAAAAGAGATTGTTACAAAATATGCCGGTGTCGGGAAAGGCCATTTTGCATGTGAATGACCCGTATGAGTGACCTTGAGCTGGAACTCAAATCTGTACGGTATCGACGTGCGATCTTGAAATACATCAAGCGTGCCAATGCCGGGCACACTGGTGGTAGTTTGTCATGCGTTGACATATTGAACGTATTGTATAATCGGATCTTGCGGGTCTCGCCTGAGACATTTTACAGTCCGCATCGTGACCGATATATCCACAGCAAAGGTCATTCAGTAGAAGCGTTATATGTTGTGCTGGCAGATCGCGGTTTTTTCCCGGAATCGGAGCTAGAGACGCTTTGTAAATATCGGTCACCTTTTATTGGACATCCGACGCGCAAAGTCCCTGGGATAGAAATGAATACCGGGGCGCTGGGACACGGTCTTTCAATCAGCGTGGGTATGGCAATCGGAGGGAAGATGGATAAAGCAAGTTATCGGGTGTTCACATTATTGGGTGATGGAGAGCTTGCGGAGGGATCGAATTGGGAAGCTGCAATGGCAGCAGCGCATTACAAGTTGGATAACCTTATGGCAATCGTAGACAAAAACCGCCTTCAGATAACGGGTCCAACCTCCGTGGTAATGAACATAGATCCACTAGCAGATAAATTTAACGCCTTTGGGTGGACAGTGCGAGAGGTTGACGGACATTCAATTACGGATCTTAACCGTGTTTTGAGTATGCCTCCCAAACCAGGTGTGCCTACAGTTGTGATTGCTCATACTGTGAAAGGGAAAGGTTTAAGCTTCATGGAAGGAGATCCAAAATGGCACCATGGAGTTCCAAACGATGAGCAATACCAACAAGCGATGCAGGAACTTGAACAGCAAGAGAGAGAAATCTTAGCAAAGATGGCTTTCCTGGAAAAACCACTGGAAACGCAGTGTAATCACCAGGAGTAATCTTATGAGTGCTCCAGCACCAAGTGTCTTTTCTGAGTTAGCGCAGCAGTACATTCACCGACTAGGATTAGTGCCGGGGATACCAAACTTAGACGCGTATTCTCGGACGCTAATTGATTTGGCGGGTAAGGATCCCCGGATTGTGGTTGTTACTAGTGATTCCAGGGGGTCGGGTAAGCTTACACCATTTGGCGAAACGTTCCCGGACAGACACATCGAAGTTGGGATAGCTGAGCAAAATCTGGTCGGGATAGCTGCTGGGTTGGCAGCGGTTGGCAAAAAGCCGTTTGCTACTTCTCCATCCTCGTTTTTGAGAGCCCGCGCGGTTGAACAGATTAAGAACGATGTTTGTTATTCTGATGTACCTGTGGTTTTGGTGGGGATAAGTGCTGGGGTTAGTTATGGCGCACTAGGCAGTACGCATCATTCCTTGCATGACATAGCACTCTTGCGTGCCATCTCAAACATTACAATCATAGTCCCCGCTGATAATGTGGAGACCGAAAAGGCCGTCAGGGCAGCGGCTCAGGCTGAACATCCAGTTTTTTTGCGGTTTGGGAAAGCACCAATGTATACCTTACATTCGGAAAATGTAGATTTTGAGCCAGGCCGCGCCACTCGAATTCGTGATGGTAATGATATAGCATTTATTGCTACTGGTGAAGTTGTGGTTCATTGTTTGTTAGCAGCTGCTTATCTTGAGGAGTACGGAGTCAAAGCCCGTGTGGTTTCAATGCACACGATTAAGCCTTTGGACATAGATGAAATTTTGGATGCTGGTAAGAGCTGCCGAGCGGTAATAACCGTTGAGGAGCATAGTGTGCATGGGGGATTAGGAGAAGCAGTTGCCGCTGTACTACTTCAAGCTGGTATTTGTGTGCCATTTTATATAGTTGGCATTCCCGACGAAGAAACTGTTACTGGTAGCCAGGCGGATATCTTTCGCCATTATGGGCTAACAATGGAGTCTTTGGCTGAAAAAGCGTTGCTGCTATTGGGCGAATCGGTAGGAATCCTTCCACACCGAGTTGGATCCAAATGAGTTTAGCGGGCATGAAGACAATTCTAGCCATTGACCAAAGCACTTCTGGAACAAAGGCGGTATTATTTGACACGCAGGGCAATGTACTTGCGAGGGCTGCTCGTGAACATAAGCAAATCTACCCGAGGCCGGGATGGGTCGAACACAATCCTGAAGAGATTTGGGAAAATACGGTTTATGTCAGCCAGGAGTTGAAGGTCACAACTCCAGAGGCTTTCAAGGAACTTTTATGCATCAGTATCACAAATCAACGCGAGACTGTGGTGGTATTTGAACGGGGAACGGGACGTCCACTATACAACGCGCTTGTATGGCAATGTCGGCGTGGTCAGGCGATATGTGAGCGCCTAAATCAAGCAGGATACAGTGAAATTTTGAGGAAAAAACAGGTCTAGCGATAGATACTTATTTTTCGGGCCCGAAGTTAAGATGGCTGATTGAAAATGAACGGGAGATATATGACGCGCTAAAAAGTGGGCGGGCTCTAATCGGGACCATCGACGCGTACTTGATTTATCACCTTACGAAAGGCAAGGTTTTTGCCACGGATTTTACGAATGCGAGCCGGACTTTGTTGTTTAATGTGGTTAACTTGCAATGGGACGAGGAATTATGTGAGACGTTCGGGGTTCCATTAGCGTCGTTGCCTGAGGTTCGCGAAAGTGTTTGCACGTTTGGTGAAACGGATATAGAGGGAATCCTTTCACATCCCGTACCGATTTGTGGAGTAATGGGAGATTCGCAAGCGGCATTGTTTGCGCAGCAATGTTATCAGCCAGGTACAGGCAAGGCTACATTTGGGACTGGCACCTCCGTTTTGGTGAACATAGGTTCAGAATTTCGCCTTTCTAAGAGCGGTGCGTTAACGGCTCTTGCTTGGGTATTAGACAAGGAACCCACATATGCATTTGAGGGTTTAATTAATTACTCAGCGGCGACTATTGAGTGGTTAAGGAATCAATTATCGCTGATTAACTCAGCAGCAGAAGTGGAAGCCTTGGCTACCGAGGTTTCGGACAATGGGGGAGTGTATTTCGTCCCTGCGTTTACTGGTTTGAATGCCCCATATAACGCACCTTTAGCACGGGCGGCAATCTTAGGAATGACTCCTGCTACTAGGCGTTCGCACATCGTTAGAGCAGCACTCGAAGCTATAGCTTATCAAATTAGGGATATTGTAGAAATGATGGAATCGGAGGGTAATTTGAAGCTTTCAGTGTTGAATTGTGATGGTGGCCCCACGAAAAATAGGTTTTTAATGCAGTTTGTAGCGGACATAGTAGGATTGGAGCTTTTAGTTTCCGAGCTGGCAGAGGCTTCTGCGCTGGGAGCTGCTATGAACGGGATGCTTGGGTTGGGCATATACCCGGATATTAAGTCCTTAGAGGCGATTAAAGTGCCAGGAACAATTTACCAAAGGAAGATGGACAGCGAGGCAGCTGACAGGTTGTATGCCGGCTGGCTCGACGCTGTCACACGATTAATAAAATAAAACTGCATTAAACCGATGAAAACGTTCCTCATGTCAAAAATTTGTTGGAGTTGGTTCAGGTCTGTGTGCCTGAGCACCCTCACTGGGGTTATGGTGGTATACCTACTAGGTTGTAAAAAGTCCGACACGGGCACAGATTCCGGGAGAAAGGCTCCCGAGCAAAAGCCACGAATTGCAGTAGTGATTTCAACTTTGAATAACCCGTGGTTTGTCGTTTTAGCGGAAACGGCAAAGGCACGTGCCGAAGAGTTAGGGTACGCTGCAACAATTTTCGATTCACAAAATGACACGGCAAAAGAGGCCGCACATTTCGAAAACATCATAGCTGGTGGGTACAAAGCGATCCTATTTAATCCCACCGATGCGAATAGCTCGATAGCAAACGTGCGCAAAGCAAAAAATGCCGGAATACCCGTATTTTGTATTGACCGTGAGATTAATGCTACGGATGCTGCCGTCTCGCAAATTTTGTCCGACAACTATACGGGAGCAATGCTTATTGGCCAATACTTTGTAAAGGTAGTAGGTACCAATGCTAAATATGCAGAGTTGCTGGGCTTGGTGGGTGACAACAACACTTGGAATCGATCGCGCGGCTTTCATAGCGTAGTGGATCGGTACCCTGCGCTGAAGATGGTGGCTCAACAATCTGCGGATTTTGACCGGGCAAAAGCGTTGCAAGTTATGGAAGCGATATTGCAGGCACATCCTGATCTAGATGCAGTGTTTTGTGGAAATGACGCTATGGCGATGGGTGCATACCAGGCGTTGGTGGCCGCAGGAAAAGACAAACAAGTAAAAGTGTTCGGGTTTGACGGGGCGGAAGATGTAATCCGATTAATTGCTGAGGGGAAAATAATGGCTACTGGTATGCAATTCCCGCGCACAATGGCTAGAATGGCGGCTGAGTTTGCACATGAGTATATGCAAGGTCGACGAGATTACCCTCAAAAAGTGCCTGTACCGGTGGAACTTGTTACTCAGGAAAACGTGCACAAGTTTGTGCCTTATGGACGAAAGGATGAAGTCAGTCAGAGTGCACCCAAACCTAACGCTGCCAATTAACATAACTAGCATGTTGGTATGGCTAGAGCTAGGAAAAGATTGTTGGTAGTTGTAGGGCTGTTTGTGATCGTGGGAGTGTTTATATGGAGATTCCCCCCTGTGCGGATTATCACTCGGACCCACGCCGCTGCGCAAGCAGCCGCACGCGCTTTTGATGCAGGAAGATTTGTGACGGAGTTTTGGACTAATCAGCTTTTGCCAGCTTGTAATCGGGCGGCGGATGTGCACGCACTGGTCGAATTGCTTCGTACCAACCCTCCGGAAGCTGAAAAAAAGTATGCTCGTAAGTTTGGGTTAGGGCAAAAGTGGTACTTTTTCGTGTGTGGTCAAGCTAAGGTCTTATCTGTAGATGGAGGGGAAATATTGTTGTGTGTGGACGGGGATGGGAAACCAGAAGTGAAAGTCGAATGCGGTCCTGTCTTTGGCAACACGGTCCGTGATGGGTGTGGCTTATTAGACGTGAGCCAATTTCCTAATTCGCAAGATTTCAATATGATTTCGCTGGAGATTAATCGGCGTATTGAGGCTGAGGTATTACCTAGGCTAGCCTCGAACATGCCGGGCGCTGTGGTCAAGTTTGCAGGCTGTACCGAGATAGACCCAAGCGAGCCAGAGTTATTGCCCCTCAAGGTAATACCTGTATGGGTTGAGCCCTAGTGACACTGTTTTTGAAAAATGGAGCGGCCAATCCTTCAAGCGGTAAATATTACAAAAGTCTTTCCCGGCGTACGAGCACTTGACGGGGTATCAATAGATGTATACCCAGGTCGGGTCCATGCAGTGGTAGGTGAGAATGGAGCGGGTAAATCCACTTTGATGAACATCTTAGCAGGTGTACTTAAACCGGATTCTGGGCAAATATACATCGACGGGCAACCAGTGTGCTTCAGTTCGCCAAAAGATGCGCAACAGGCTGGTATTGCAATTATATTTCAGGAATTGAGTGTAATAGACGTTCTGAGTGTAGCTGAAAACATATACTTAGGTCGCGAACCTTTAAAGGCCGTGGGGTTGATAGATCGAGACAAATTAAATTCAATGGCTGCTTCCATTCTTGCGCGCTTGGATCCAGGAATAAAACCCGATGAGCTGGTTGGTAATTTGCGCGTAGCTCAGCAACAGATTGTAGAAATTGCACGGGCACTCTCTATTAATGCAAGGGTAATTATAATGGATGAGCCTACGTCTGCACTCACTGCGCAAGAAACACGAGCTCTTTTCGACCTGATTTATGATCTTAAGCGCCAGGGGGTAGCCATAATTTACATCACCCATCGCATGGAGGAGTTGCAAGAATTGGCTGACGATATCACAGTATTACGCGACGGCAAAAGAGTTGCAACGGGCCCTGCCTCTGAGTTTACGATTCAAAAACTGATCCAACTAATGATTGGGCGAGATTTAGAGGATTCGTTCAAATTCGTGTCTCGGGCAACTAAAAAGCTGATTTTCACCGCCAAAAACATAAACCTGCGAGACCCTCAAAGGCATTATAAGAAGATCGTTGATGATGTAAGTTTCGAGTTACATGCGGGAGAAGTTTTGGGAATATTTGGATTGCTGGGCGCCCGCCGAACTGAACTTCTTGAGACAATTTTCGGTTTGCATCCAAGATTCGGCTCAGGAGACTTGTGTATTGATGGTAGGTGGTTTTTCCCACGATGTCCTAGGGAAGCCATTGAAGCGGGGTTGGCACTAGCTCCTGAGGACCGGAAAGGCGCGGGGTTGGTCCTTGAGATGTCTGTATGTGAAAACACTACGTTAGCAGTATTGGATCAATTTACTCGTATCGGTTTAATTAACAGAAAAGCGGAGGAGGAAGTTACTACCGGATTCGTCAAGCGAATGGGTATAAAGACACCTTCAATCTATCAGAAGGTAAGAAACCTTAGTGGTGGCACACAGCAAAAGGTAGTGCTGGCAAAGTGGCTTTCCACAAAACCGAAGGTTTTGCTTTTAGATGAACCTACGCGAGGTATAGATGTCAACGCACGCCGTGAGATATATCAACTGATAGGTGAGTTTGCTGCATCAGGAATGGGAATCGTCTTGGTATCTTCCGATTTGCCTGAGGTCATGGTGTTATCGGACAGGATTATGGTGATGTGTGAAGGTCGTAAGACCGCTGAATTCAGCGCATGTGAAGCCACTGCTGAAAAAATAATGGAAGCAGCTTTACCATGAGTAGGTTTGGAATAAAAAATATAGCAAAAAGATCGAGAAGTTTGGGGGATCATAGGAACTTACGTTCCTGGGGTGTCTTATTGGTAATGATCATTGCTTTAAGTTTGTTATCGGACCGGTTTCTGACCCTGCCAAACATCAAAAACATCCTACTGCAGATATCAGTTAATCTTTGCTTGTCTGTCGGTATGACGCTAGTGATTTTAAGTGGGGGAATTGACCTGTCCGTTGGTGCTATTTTGGCACTTGGAGGAGCAATAGCTGCAGGCTTGTTAAAGACCGGTTTAGATATTCCCGGCACAGATTTGCATATGCAGGTCACAGTTTCAGGGGCAATCTTGGCTGCACTGCTAGTGGGTACTATCTGTGGATGGATAAATGGTATCACAATTACCCGACTTCAGCTCCCCCCTTTTATTGCTACGCTTGCGATGCTGAGTATAGCCCGCGGATTGACCATGCTATGGACCAAAGGCTTTCCAATCACAGCACTGGGCCCTGAATTTGGATACATTGGTACAGGGACACCGCTCGGCATCCCAATGCCGGTGTGGATCTCGCTTATTATCGCTGCAGTATTCCACATCGTAGTTACGCGCACACCTTTTGGGCGTTACATTTATGCAGTGGGTGGCAACGAACGGGCAGCAGTTCTAACGGGTTTAAACGTTGAGCGCATTAAATTGTGTGTGTATTTAATTGCGGGGGCACTCTCAGGAGTCGCTGGATTAATTGTTACAGCTCGGTTGGATGCGGCGGATCCGAACGCAGGATTGGGATACGAGCTCGACTCCATCGCTGCGGTAGTGATTGGTGGGACATCACTTTCTGGAGGCCGCGGATCCGTGCTTGGAACAGTGCTCGGCTGTTTGATTATTGGAGTGCTAAATAATGGATTGTTCCTCCTTAATGTTTCGCCTTTCTGGCAACAGGTCATCAAAGGCGTTGTGATTCTGGTGGCTGTGGCTTTGGATAGATTGGGTTCTCGGCGAGCTTAATTTGAGGGAAGGATTTGAGCGGGGACGCATTTTAGGAATGCTTGTGGAAGCACGCATGCTGCCTAGCGTGAGCATGATCAACCTTTAGTGGTGGTAGAATGAAAATTGCACTTCTTTTGGGGCCGGTGGTATCAATGAGACGAGCCGGACTGTTCCTTGCTGGTATGGAATGGGACCATACGTACATTAAAGCTTCTTAAAGGCGAAGTTCAAAAGCAGCATAGTGGATGGGCAATCCCTTTGATTCAAATTCAAGCTGAAAATCGGTGGGGACAGCTAATAATTCTTGTGGGGTTTCAACAGGGACAAACCTTCGATCGGCACCGAAGACTTCTAAGATTTGTTGAAAATATTCGCCATGATCCGTGCGGATATATACTCTGCCACTGGGGACAAGGACTCGGGCTGCTGCTGTCGGAAAGGTTTCGTTAATTAGGCGGTGTTTTTTGTGTTTCTTTTTAGGCCATGGATCGGGAAAATAAATGTGTAAGGCGTGGATTGAGGAGGGTGGTAGGAGGTAACGCACGAAGTAACCACATTCGATCCGGACACCCCGAATATTTGTAAGTCCGGCCCGTCGACCTTTTCTATCGAGTTTTTTTAGCCGTCCGAGTAGTCGTTCCACTCCAATAAAATTTCGCTCGGGATGCAACGCTGCATATTTAAGAAGGAAACCGCCATCGCCGCACCCAAGATCTACTTCTACAGGCTGGGGCCGGAGGAAAATTCGGTTCAGTGGAATCGGCTCCGTTATAGAGGTGAGTTCCAATATTAGGCTAGTTTCTGGCGAGTTAGGGTGCAGCGTTGTTTGAGGCGAGCACTCAGACACAGTTTTTTGGTTTTCGTTTACCATGTGCGAATAGGGTTGCTAACGTAGAATCAGGAATAGGTCAAGTGGGTATTACTTGCCTGCAAGAGCCGATGAAACTACTGGATCTCCAAATAGGATGGTCGGGGCGGTGAGATTTGAACTCACGACCTCTTGTACCCGAAACAAGCGCGCTAGCCAGGCTACGCTACGCCCCGACCCGTTTTATACATTGCTCAAGATTTTGACATTGGCAATTCAAAAATGCGGCGGGTTAGCCTATTGCCAAGCTGGTGGAGCCTCGTCTATGTCAGGTGAGGAATATCCGGTAGGTCTATATTGCAAACCTTGTGGTTCAATGGGTTCAGAGGGTATGGGTAAGGGTGAAATTACGGAAAGTTCTGCAATAGTTGGAATGCTCCCTAGCACATGTGTTGAGAGCGGTTTAAATCTCAAATGGGAGGCGTGGTATGTTTTTGGAAAGCGAATGATTTGCGGATTGAAAGTCGAAGAAAGTGTGCCACGAACTACTTCCTGCCACGTGCTTCCGTCTTCACTCAGTTCGGTCACGAAATCTTTAATGTCCCCAAGGCGGAACCTGTCGTTCTGACAGTTTAGTAGAATTAGGCCATCGATGGGAATTTTGTCAGGGAACTTGAATTCGATATAGGTTACTTTTTGCTGGTTAGTTAAGTTTGTTTGTGAGAAACGTGCCTGCCAAGCGGTGTTAGGGTTACCATCCATTAGTAAACCTGCCTCTGGCGGTATGACCTGGGCTCGGAGAAGTTTCATGGTAAAGTTGTTGAACCATAATGGCCTGAGTTCATCCAGGGAGATATTGGACTTTGGGTTGAAATCGCGGCTTGCAGCATAAGTGACCAATGATTTACGGAGTTGGCGTGCCACTGGTCTATTATCGAGCTGATTAATTATGTCAAACGAGCAAACCAACAGGCGCCCATTCGCAACTCTTGCTTCAAAAATAGGGGCTAACCGCCAGTTTCGATTCCAGTCATCTATAGCGAGTACAATTGGGGTCACAGGCGATTTTAGTTGGCCAATATTTATTGCCCTGCAACGAGAGACTAACTCGGACCATTGCCACTCGTAATATTCTTCCGTGGGAAATAGCGCTAACGCCGGGTGGCTTTTATTGCAGAGCAGACCCAACATGCGATTCCATTGCGGATTCATTTGCCGATTCCAAAAAATCGGTACAGGGTCGAGCGGTGGGCACCACCAGTTTAACATGTGGATCGGTGGTACAAATATAACGCGGTCCCCTGCGATTAGGTGTTTTTCCGCTTCACACCAGTCTTGTGTGAGAAAAACGTTAGGTGGGACGTTTGTATCAATTTCTGCGGGGTAGATCCAAATGGGCCAATGATTTTGGGCAACAAGTGTGCGCTTATTCCAAGGATGGGCTTTTGTGAATTGGTTTGGTTCGCGGAGTTCAAAAAATTGCACTTTAAAAATGTACTTAGCAGGGACGTGCACGTTTTTAAGTGGAACTGCTATTGTGCAAAGGTTGGTTTCCTTCCCCAGACGAATAGCCCAAGCGAAAAACTCACCAGAGGCGATTGGCAGGTTAGCAGTGGATTCGCTTAGCGACCATTTGACAACCAGATTGGTTACTGGGATTGGTCCGAAGTGGGCCACCCCTAATCGTGCAGAAAATGTGTTTGTGGTTGTCCATATGCGATTTGTGATCCATGCCAGTGGGACGATGGGATTGCAGAATTCTCGCCATTCGGCGGGGGTTATATACCCGCGTGGATCCCAGAAAGCGTCCAATACACCTACTAGGGCGGTGCCTTGCCCTAGGTAATCGTGGAGATCTAAAAGTTGATATCCGGCCAACCCAACCGTGCGCGTGACAGCTTCAATGTCTTCTTTGTAGCATAGGGCCTGGAATTTTCCGGAGGCGAATTCAAATTTAGGAGCTAGTGGGAGGAGTCCAGCTTCCTGAGCGGAGCCTCGGAAAATTTCGTAATTGCTGGGCCGAAGGTATCCGGTAAATTTCTTGATGATATTGAAGGATGGGTAGGCACACCATTGGCCGAGCTCGTGTACAACTACGGGTTGGAACACGTTCGTTATTGATCGCGTGTAATCGATTCCGAACCAGCCTCCGGGTCCACGCACACGGTTTCTCCCAAAGCGCTGCACTACTATGTAATCTGATAGTTCGGTGGGACCTGGGGCATCGGGCTCTGTAAACCCAGTACCTGGGGTGTAAAGACGTTGAGGATCAAGGATTCGAAAGTGCTCTGCCCAAAGAGGTAGTACATTTCTCCAACGGCCTTTGGGTTCGTTGCTTGCTGAGAACATTACAAATGAAGGGTGGTGGCCGTACGCGCGTAAAATCCGTTCGGTTTCGACGTATAAGTGGCCCTCCATAATTGAGCCAGGACTAAACTCGTTCCACATTCCGGGTTCGATTTGAAGGTAGATTCCGAGCTCATCTGCAGCAGTGAATGCAGCATCAGGTGGACAAAAAGAATGAAACCTAACGTGGTTGAGTCCCCATTTCTTACAAATGTGGAATATCTTACGCCAATATGCGACATCGGTGGGAGGATATCCCGTCAACGGAAAATCACCTCCATGGTGCGTCCCCCGGAGAAATATTGGGCGGTTATTGAGGAGGATATCGCGACCTTCGACTTTTATTTCGCGAAACCCGAATTTCCGACGAAGCGAGTGTGTCCCAGCTGAAGAATGGACGGTGGTTACCAATTCGTACAACACGGGATTGAACTCGTCCCAGTAGGTGACCTTTTTAGTAATCGGGATGCGTGCTACCACGGGCACAAATCGTTGGTCTCTTTTGATTGAGATGTTTTTGGACGTAGCACCCATTATCTTTTTTGTGTTTGGATCGATTACAGTGAGGTTTAGCTGAGCTTCGTTGGCGATTTTAGGTTCTTCGGAGGCGATCAGGACAGTTGCGTACACATCAAGGGTGTGGAAAGTCGTTTCGATCTGGACATGGTCAATCCAGACTTTTGGCACGGCGTGCAGTTCTATCCGTCCTACGATTCCGTTCCATGTCCCTCCTAGTGCGTCAGACACTCCATGAGCATCAGGTCGATATGGCAGGATCATTCCGTTATCCACTCTGATTGTAATGGTGTGTTTGCCTGGTGATAATTCACCGAGATTAAACTCGTGAGGTGTACACAAAGAATTATTTGTACCGATAAGCTGATCGTCCACCCAAACTGTAGTTTGCCAACGAGCCCTTTCTAGGAATAAGCGCACATGTTTGCCCGCCCAGCTTTTGGGGATGGAAATGTCACGCTGATACCAAGCAACTCCCAGGTAGTGTTTTTGAGGTTGACTAGTAAAAGGCACCTTTACCATAGCCCGATTAGTGTATTTCTTGTATTCCTCGCGGAGGTACCAGTAAGGGTCATGAAGGGTAGAGACCCAATGTGTCCGAATGCTTATGTCATCTCCGTAGCCCTGGGCTTGGAGAATCCCGGGTAATTTGATCTTGTCCGGCAAAGTATGGGAATACCATTTCTCCTTGACCCCGACATTTTCTCTGTCGAGTTTGAACCGCCATACCCCGGCCAGGTCAATGATTGTGTCAGGCTCCGCGTGGGGTACTGATCCAGAACAATGAGGGACCTTTAACAATGGCATCGAGAGTACAATAATGGCCAGTGACAAGGCAAAATGCAAAAAAGACGGTCGGAAGTCGGATTGCCCTGAATCAGGATGGTAGAAATTGTTCTCTGTCATGATTGCCCCAAATTATTTTGCGCCTTCCGGCGGTTCAATCGCCAAAAGTGGTTACGAGGTTACGTAATGCTTTGCAACAATCGAACTTGCATGTGAGATTTCGAATCTGTGAGGTGGGTTTGTGGATGGCGACAAGTGGCCTAAGCTTGGTTAGGGCACGGTTTTAAATGCGTTGAAATTTTGGATTTCTTCTGGTAAAGACAATTTTGGTGAGACAGTGGCGGGTTTTAAAAGCGCGTCCGTAGCTCAATTGGATAGAGCTTCTGACTTCGGATCAGAAGGTTGCAGGTTCGAGTCCTGCCGGACGCGCCATTCACATGTACGGAACCTTTACGGGGGATAAACAAGATGGATTTTGATTTAGAACGCTTTTTTTTGGCGCGAGGATGTCGGATGATTGCCGGCGTAGATGAAGCGGGTCGAGGTCCCTTAGCTGGTCCGGTAGTAGCCGCTGCTGTGGTATTCCCTGTGGAGTGGATACTCAATGGATTGCCGAGCGAGCTTGCTGGGGTGCGTGATTCTAAGCGGTTAACAGCAAGTCGCCGTGCCCAATTATACGATGTGTTGGTCAATCATCCCTCGGTGTGTCACGCATACGCCGTAGTAGACTCTGCTGAGATAGATCGTATCAATATCCTGCAGGCTACGCATTTAGCGATGCAGAAAGCGGTGGCTAATTTACCGGTGGTTCCGGATCATGTGCTTGTGGATGGTTTGAGTGTGTCAGGATTACTGCAGCCACACACACCTCTAGTGGGCGGCGATGCCAAGAGTTTTTCAATAGCTGCTGCGAGCATTATCGCGAAGGTAGTGCGAGATAGACTCATGAGTGAATTTCATGCTCGATGGCCACAATATGGATTCGATAAGCACAAAGGCTATGGCACACCAGCCCATTTAAGGGCATTGGCACTATTTGGCCCTTGCCCAATTCATCGTAAATCGTTTCGGCCGGTAAGGGAATGTTGCCAACAACGCCAACTTTTTTAAAACGGTCGCTCGTATGGAGGGACTAAGAGACTTTTTGAAAACCCTGCTTCCGAGTTTATGGGGTAAGAAAAGTATATTGAACCCTAAAGCTGAGTTGGGTCTTCAGGGGGAAAAAGTTGCTCGGAGGTATTTGCAAAGATTGGGAATGCGATTTCTTGCTAAGAACGTGAAAACACGACGCGGGGAGATTGACCTAGTGTTTCGGGATAGGGATTGTCTGGTATTTGTAGAAGTGAAAACTCGGTCGTCGGAGGATTTATTTAGGCCTGCTACGGCTGTGACTTACCGTAAGAGGCGGGCTTTGAGGCACGCTGCGTTTGATTACTTGCAAATGATTGGTTCGCCACCAATAAAGGTTAGGTTTGATATTGTAGAGGTAGTGATTCGCAACGGGCACATAACGGAGATTAGGCATTTGCCGAACGCTATTGGATTGTCTTACCCATAGTCTTTGGGGTTGAGTTTTTCACGGGTATCATCTGTCCTCCTTGAGCTTGTCACATGAGCAAGTACTACGGAGGTTTGTCTTCAGTTCAAAGGTGAATGGCAAAAGTACATTATCAGGGAAACCAGCGTTTGAAATCCTGAGAATCCGGGATTACCTCCTTTACACAATAGGTCGCTTAATAGGGTCGTTGTGTCAGCGAATGATGATTGTTGCGGTAGGTTGGGAGTTATATGAGCGCACAAGGTCTAGCTTGGCTCTGGGGTTAGTAGGTTTGGTTAACATGGTTTCGCTAGTGGGGTTGACAATGCCTGCTGGGCATTTGGCCGATAATTATAACCGGAAGCGAATAATATTTTGGTCCACCATCTTGATAGGATTAGGCAATTTGGGTTTAGCTTTTGTTTCTGCAATTCGCGCACCGGTACAATGGTCGTATGCATTTTTACTTTTAGTTGCGGCGGCCCGGACTTTTCTATGGCCTGCAAGTGCGGCCTTTGTAGTTAGTTTAGTGCCGCAACAGCACTTTGCATACGCAGTGACTTGGAATACAGTTACGTTCCAGCTTGCAAGTGTGATAGGCCCGGCTGTAGGCGGGGCGTTATTAGCTTTATTTGGACATTTTTGCCAGTCGCCGGCCGCCCTTGTTTTTTTCATCAATGCTATCGGCAGTGTAATAACAGCTACGCTCGTAGCTTTAATAAAAAAGAGTCATTTCGTTCAAAATCGCGAGCCGATGACCGTTAAAAGCCTGGTCACGGGCTTCAAATTTGTTATTTCACATCGATTGATCTTAGCAATGTTAACACTGGATTTATTTGCTGTTTTATTTGGTGGAGCGGTGGCATTACTGCCTGTGTATGCACGGGATATACTTCATGTGGGACCGGTAGGCTTTGGACTCCTTGAGTCTGCGACTCCGATTGGTGCTATAATTTGCGCGCTTATTCTGGCACAATTGCCGCCTTTTGAACGAGCAGGCATTACATTGTTAAGGGCGGTTGCGGTGTTCGGACTAAGCATAATTGTGTTTGGTTTGTCGAGAAATTTTTGGGTGTCGTTTTTAGCACTCGTCATAAGTGGGGCGGTAGACAATATTAGCGTTGTTATCAGGCACACTTCCGTACAGTTGTTGTCACCTGACGATAAACGTGGACGGGTGTCTGCGGTTAACAGTTTGTTCATTGGTACTTCAAATGAGCTGGGTGCGTTTGAGTCGGGTGTTGTAGCACACTATTTTGGGCCTACGTTTTCGGTTGTTTCCGGAGGTATAGCCACTCTGTTGGTGGTATTAGCTGTAAGCTGGATTTGGCCAGAAATACGGCGGTACGGTCGGTTGGTAGCAACCACTCCGGGATCCGGCAATAGTGGCGCATAAATTCTTTCTAAGAGCAGCGTTTGCTTAAGGACACACGTTATGTAATTTTGAAAATATGAACGCACTAATAGTGCTAGTATTGGCTTCGGGATTAATTTTCTTGGCTACGTTAGGTGGGGCTTTGGTGCCGGTGTTTTTCCGGCTGGGGCATACACGCCTACAAATGGGCGTAAGTTTCTCAGCCGGTTTGATGTTTGGATTGGCGATTTTAAGTATGCTCCCTCATGCAATGCTGTGTGTTGGGAGTATCCAAACCGCACTGAATTTGATGGTGATTGGATTTTTGGCAACCTTCTTTTTGCAGCGCGTTTTTCATTTTCATGCGCATGAGATAAATTCCCCACACCCACAGGGCGGCAAAGAGGACGACAGCCACACTCATGCTGTAAGTCATACGCTTTGTGAAGATCAGCATCACCAAGTAGTGTGGATTGGGGTCTTGCTGGGGTTGACACTGCACTCCATCATGGATGGGGTAGCGGTTGGTGCTTCAATTTCATTACAGGAACTTGGGCATGGCAGCACTATTGGGGTAGGCACCTCACTAGCAGTTTTACTTCATAAACCTTTTGACGCTTTTGCGCTTTCCACGTTGCTAGTTTTTTCAGGGGTTAGTGATCGAAAGCGCACAGTGGTAAACCTTTTCTTTGCAATGGTTACACCTGTAAGTGCAGGTTTGTTTTTCACGGGGGTAACGCAATGGATTCAGTTTAATCCTGAGTGGTTAGGTTATGCATTAGCTTTTTGCACGGGGACTTTTTTGTGCATTGCATGCGCGGATCTTTTACCTGAGTTGCAATTTCATCGGCACGATCGGGTTAAACTCTCGTTTTGCTTAATCCTAGGTGTAACGGTGGCAATTTTGCTTTCTACCATATGTCACAGACATCATTCACATCTGGATCTGCATGAGAGTAAACACCCGTCGCCTAATGCGGAGGTACATTAAGGGGGGGTAAAAACCCTTAAACCCAGACTTGCAGGCGAAGCATTTTCATGCCACAAATCCGATCGTGTCAACCACAGCGCTAATTGAAATTCGGAACATACGATTACAAAAGGTCGAGGCATTGCGGGGGTTAGGTTTAAACCCGTATGCCACACGGAGTGCACGTACTCACTACGCTGGTGAAGTAATTAGGAAATTTGCGGATTTGCAGGGGAAAATTGTAACGGTGGCGGGACGTCTGATGTCCTGGCGCCAACATGGCGCTTTGACTTTTGGGCATATCCAAGACCAAACTGGCCGAATACAATTGTTCTTTCGAAGACAACTAGTCCATCCAACTGACCCCAAGGAAGGTACTCTGGGCTATGAAGAATTAAACCTCGTTGACATCGGAGATATAGTGGAAGCCACTGGTGAGGTTGGGAAAACAGAGCGGGGTGAGATTTCCGTTATCGTACACAAGTTTCGTATTCTGACCAAATCTGTTCGGCCATTGCCAGACCAGTGGAAGGGACTGAAAGACAGGGAGTTGCTCCTGCGCAAACGGTATTTACATACAATTTTAGACCGCGAATCATTTGAACGGTTTGGCAAAATTTCAGAAATGATTGCGGCAATTAGGGAGTTTCTAAATAGCCGCGGATTCATGGAGTTCCATACGCCCGTGATCCAGCCTCAGTACGGAGGTGGCACAGCCAAACCGTTCAAAACACATGTGAATGCGCTTGGTTGTGATATGTATCTGGCTATCTCTCACGAATTGTATCTGAAGCGGCTGATTGTTGGGGGCTATGAAAAAGTCTACACAATAGGCAGATACTTTAGAAACGAGGGAATCGATCGAAATCACCATCCAGAGTTTTCAATGGTGGAGACGATGACCGCATACGAGAATTATCTTTACAACATGGATCTTATTGAGGAGCTGTTCAGATATGTTGCGAAAAGTGTGTTTGGCCGCTTCGAGTTTACTGTCCGAGGTCATAGGGTTGATTTTGGTCAACCATGGAAAAGGATATCAATGGTAGAGGCTGTTAAACACAAGACCGGTATAGACTTTAGTGAGTTCGAGTCCGTGGATCAGGCAAATGAAGCTTTAAGAAGATTAGGTATCAACGAACTGCAACCCTCCATTGGAGAAGCACTTGTGCGTGCCTTTGAGCTGGTAGAGCCCGATTTGATTCAACCGACCATCGTATATGGACACCCTGTCGAGATTTCGCCTCTTGCCAAACCTATGCCAGAGGATCCGCGTTTTGCAGAACGGTTCGAGGTATTTATAGCAGGAATGGAATGCGGAGATAATTGGACTGAGCAAAACGACCCAGTAGCTTTGCTTGAAACCTGGCGTAAATCTTACCGTGAGGAGGAACGTGATACTGGGAAGTTCCATACATTAGACTTTGATTTTATCGAGGCGCTTGAATATGGAATGGCTCCTACTACTGGTATTGGGCCGGGGATTGAACGAATGGCAATGATATTTACGGAACAGGAGAACATTGACGACGTTATATTTTTCCCGCTAATGCGGCCGGTGGTTTCTCAGGTTAACGCAATGATTTATGGCTTAACGGAAGGTCCGCCAGCGCCAGTCGAGGACCTGGCTCTCACCGTAAGTGAATTTTGTCAACTTTGTGCAGACTCTAAGATAAAGCCGGCCAGTGATTCGATCTCAATAAAACCCCATATCCGCATTTGGTATGGGAGCGGGGAATCGAATAAGCCTGCAGTGTCTGCCCATGCAGAGGTTTTTGGGTTCCTCTCTAATAGCGTGCTGCATTTATCCGGGTTTAATATCGACGGAGAAAATGTTGGGGTTGAGCAGAAACTAAAAGAGGTTTTGGGGTCGAGAGTTGCAGAGCTTCAACAGAACCTCCATAGATTCTTCCCCGGACTCCAAATACAGGTCCACCCAGTGACGATTTTGAAGCATCGTCGCAGCAGATAAAACCGGTTCGGTTTTAGTGTGTACTATGATCAGTGGAAAGTGGGTTTGTAGAAAGGAGGTACTGTAAGTTCCCCGAAGACTCGCAGTTCGGAAACTATGTGTGATTGCCGCCTTATTTAGCAATATCGTTTGGGCTGGGGCGTTGGAGTGTATACTTTTGCGTGGTATGGGTTGGGGAAATCGGGCATATAGGCGAATTCCAAACTTTTTAATGCGTGAGGAATGAAGAGCTGGAAGAATTTCTAAAGGGGTAACAAGAGAAGTAAAGTGCGAAACGGCAGAGGAACACTCCTCCAATAGGGGGTCCACGGAAATGGGTATAATAGAGGTTTGTGGGTGAGTTAAGACGATTCGCGTTCAGGGTTAGTAACATTTGGAATGGCAAGAAAAGTGCTTGACGCTACAATAAATAGTGGGATATTTGGGGTGAAACTACAAAAAGCTGGGGTTTATGCGTTGTCCGAAGTGCGGGTCGCTGGAAGATAGAGTTATTGATTCCCGGCTCACGCGAGAGGGCCAGGCGATCCGGCGTCGGCGTGAGTGTTGTGGATGCGGTTACCGCTATACTACCTACGAAAAGATTGAACGTGAGGGGCTCCGAGTAATCAAACGTGATGGAAGGCGAGAAGATTTTTCTCGGGAAAAACTGATTGCTGGTATTCAAAAAGCATGTCAGAAACGACCTATTAGCCAGGATGTTATTGAGAGCATGGTAGATAGAATTATAACGCGGCTTGCAGATAAATACGACCGGGAAGTTCCGTCCCCAGAAATAGGTAAACTAGTCATGGACGAGCTTCGCAAATTGGATGAGGTTGCGTATGTGCGATTTGCTAGTGTGTACCGTAGGTTTGAGGAGGCAACAGATTTCGTGCAGGAGGTAAAAAAACTAGGAGCGCGCAGATGATACTTTTGGATGAAGGAACATTGTTTTTTGCAACCCCGGGAGGAGAGACACTCCCGTTAAGGGCAGATATGATCCGGATCGAAATTTCCAGCCAGGATCCTTCATTTAAAGAGTTGGTTGATAACGCCGTAGTGGCAGTGTTCCACTATTTTAAGCGTGATTTAGGCCGAACTGTAGTTACTTTTGGCGAGTTTAGTTTGGTCTTGGAGCGGGTATTGCGAACTTTAGGTGTAAATGCAGAAGTCGTATGTGAAGAGACGCCAGATGATAATGAAATTGATTTACGCCGGATTGCTGGTCGGAGTTACATGAATGAGTTAGTGTTTTTCACGCAATTGCGACCGGCAATTCGGTCAGCTATGGAAGCAGTAAAACCGGGAGCTGGTGATCCGGTGTTTTTGCGGTTTAGAGGTTTGAGGCAATGCATAAAGATGATTTGTGGGGTGACTCGGTGGAATGCGCGGTGTGCTGAATTGCAACGTGAAATTCTTGAGTACATTAACGCCAGCGTAGTCGCCGAAGCACATGGTAGGCGATGTATTTTAATGGTAGGATAAACCTTGGTTTCAACAGCTTGCACTATGAACAAGACAGTGTTTCAGCGAATCATCGATCGGGAAATCCCGGCAAAGATTGTATACGAAGATGATGTAGTGGTCGCATTCCATGACATAAATCCACAGGCACCTGTTCATGTTTTAGTAGTGCCCCGGAAACCAATACCTAGATTGGCCGAAGCCAAGCCCGAAGACATTCAGATCCTCGGGCATTTACTTATTAAGGCAGTGGAGGTGGCGGAAAGGCTAAACATTAAGAACTCGGGATTTAGGATTGTAATTAACAATGGGCCGGATGCTGGGGAAGCAATTCCTCATTTGCATGTGCATGTATTGGGCGGCCGGAAAATGGGTTGGCCCCCGGGTTGATTTAATTAGTAGTGACCGTCGGTGGATACCATGGGTGGTTTGCTTGTTGCAAGTTGTTTAGTGCACTATTGGATGTAAAAGTAGGGCCGCATCCTAAAGACAGATTTTGTAATGCAGAAAAAGGTGGGAGGAAGCTCGGGGCCGTCAAGACATACGGTTGTGAAGTAGAAGCGCGATCCGCTTTACAGGTTCGGAGAGTAACAGGTAGGCTAAACGAGTTTAAGCGTGGGCGCGAAAGCGGAAGGGTGGTTTTTGTTGTTACTACAAGGTCTTTCTGCTAGTAGTGAGGGTTAGTGGGCTAGAAACGTTAGCTCAAGTATGGATGGTCATTCATCAAAACCTGGACAAGGCCATTTTGAGATGACTGACGAGCAAATTGGGTTGGAGGTTAGACAGTTTTCAAGGGCTGTTGTTGCAAAGATAGTTGAAGAATACGCAACCTTGCCATCTGAAATTCAGGTGTATCGGGAGCATTTGCTGGGGCAAACTGGTAAGATGTTAAGGAGTTCGTTGGTTTGGGGGACGGCAAACTTAACTGGAGGTGTCACAGAAGTTCATGTGTTTGCAGGGGCAATCGTCGAGTTAATTCACCTTGCAACGTTACTCCATGACGATGTTTTGGATGGGACCCAGATCCGCCGGGGAAAACCCACGATTGCAATTTCCTTTGGGACAAAGGCTGCAGTGTTATTGGGTGACTGTTTATTTGCCAGGGCGGCGGAGATGACATCTCGACTGGGTACTATGGAAGTATGCAGTCTGGTTTGTGGCGCGACGGAGAGAATATGTGTTGGTGAACTGATTCAGGACCAAAATATTGGGAATTTTGGAATTTCTGAGCTGGAATACCGCCGGATAGCATCGCTCAAAACAGGCGAATTGTTTGGTTTAGCATGTGAACTTGGGGCAATTTTAAACGGTGTTAAATCCTCTGTTCGGCGTGTTTTGCGCGAATTTGGTGTGACGTTTGGAACAGCATACCAAATGTACGATGATTGTGTAGACCTTCTTGGTAAGGATTTCCAGGTGGGCAAAACGTTAGGGGCTGATTTTACAAATGGAATTCCGACTTTGCCTTATGTACTTTTTTCCAGTAGGGCATCAAAAGAAGATTTGGATAGGTTTAGACAGTTACGGGATACCCGGACTTTTGATAGGCTAGAGTTGCTTGCGCTGCTGAACCGTTATCGAGTATTTGAAAACGCGAAGGCAATCATAATGAATGAGTTAGAGCGGGCTTGGACTATATTAATGGAGGAATTCAAAGGACCTACAGTTTTGGAGCGATTCTTAGAGTTCCTGCGCAAACATGTTTCGGATTTACTGCAGTGCACGACGTTTGCGTAACGTATCTACGAAGTTTTTATATGGACCAGCCGGCACTCGGTCATGGGACAAACAATGATTGGGCGTTGATTAGACGGACGCTTGATGGTGACCTTACAGCGTATGAAGAGCTCGTGAAAAGGTACCAGAGCGCTGTCTACGGACTTATATACCACATGACAGCAAATCATGAAGATGCGGCGGATCTGGCTCAGGAAACATTTATTAAGGCTTATAATGCTTTAGGATCGTTTAAAGGAGATTCCGGATTTTTTACGTGGCTATACCGTATAGCCATAAATACCACGCTAAATCACCTAAAGCGTCGAGCACGACAAGGGGAAATGTATTTGAACGACTTGTCCCCTGAGGTCTCAAATGACCCATATGTTGGACCAGTGGTCAGCACGTTTACTCCTGATCGAGAGGCGATATTAGCAGAGCTGCAAAAAAAATTGAACGAGGCCCTGTTAAAATTGTCGGAAAATCATAGAGTAGTGGTAATTCTTCATGACATCCAGGGTTTAAAGCATGAGGAAATCGCGAAAATTTTAGGGTGCAACGTTGGCACCGTCAGGTCGCGATTATTTTATGCGCGACAACAATTAAAGGCGTATTTATCTGATTATTTAAAGTGACGGCTTATGCAAGTTCCAGAGGAGAATTTTGTAGGGTTACTGAAGCTATTGAGGCTTAAACGGTACGAGGCTCCCCCGCGGGGGTTCTACGAAGAGTTCCCCAACCGGGTCAGAAGGGCCATTGAAATGCAGCGGCATTCTGTCATAGAGGAGTGGAAGGCGGACTTGAAGTGGGAGAGAAAGCTTTTCGCTTTCCTAGAGGCAAAACCGCTGGTGATCGGTTTGGTTGGTGGGGCAGTTTGTTTATTAACACTTATGGCAATATTGTATTCGCAGCGTGTTGCGGTAGAACCTCAATTAATTATGACACCTGGACCAGTTGCTCAGCCTATGGTGGGACTGCCACCCAGTGCCGAGAGTACCACCGCAAAAAGTGGGGATGGAGTGCAACATCCTTTAGTTGTGACAAATCCTTTGCCAGCAGCAGTTCAAAATCCTTGGTTAAATCTGCAACCTGTTATGTGGCAGACGCAGGGGAATTTTTAGGTGATTCAAGAACTTGGGTTCATAGTCATTGTTTTATCATAATCAGGCGCATTGGATCGTTTTTTTCGGCTAATACGAGTTTGTTGCCATCCACCTCTGCATGTAAAGAGAGTTGAGCTCCCTCTGCACTGAGGTTTAACTTGTACTGCCTATCATCCTTTTGCCATCGTCCTTGGAAAGTAAATACATTCTTTTCAGAAGGAGCGGGTTGTAGAGCGATTGGTGTGCGGGCGCGTGAGCTCCCTAGTTGTCGGGAAATGAGTTGCTCAAGGACTGCAGGGTTAAAATTCATATCAAGTCTAGCTTTCTTATCTGGGGTAGCTATTAGGCGAGTGCCTTCAAGCATAGGCATGAACAGTTCCCGGATCATTCGTAGCTCACGCGATGTTACATTAGTAAGGTTTCGTCGTAGCATTGCGAAAGTTGCTTTGGTATCGAGAATCCATTTGCCGAGAATAGGTTCATTCTTGAATATGGGTGAGATTCCGGTTTCTAAATATTCCTTCAGGTCGTCGAGGTAAGGACTTATGGTTTGCCAGGTTTCCGTGAGCAGAGTTTTGTTTCGTAGAATTGACTTGGTACGATCGTGAGAAATTATATCCCTTAGGGGTGATTGATGGAGTATTAAGTTTGTGAAGGATGAATCGTTTAGAATATCCTGCACTTCAGGCTTTTCGATGAAGTTTAGAATAGCAGGATAATGGCCAAGTCGTTCGAACAACGCGGGGGTCCCGTAAAGCATACCCATTAGGTCACACACTTTATAGAATTCGTTTGGAAGCCTTATGCATGCGCTTGTGAGAGTATAAACCTTTGTCGCTGCAGCGTCTTTGCCAAGTTTGTTGAGAACTCTTATTAGGAAGCCGTCTCTCTCGCCAGCGCTTACTTGGATTGTGAAATAGGCAAACGGATATAAATAGGCCACGATGAGAATAAAGTAAATGGCGGCATTGACCATGCCTAAGCAGATCCCCAGACGTTTATTGAGCCGTTGCCAAAGGGCGTGGCGGAGTTCACTTACTTTATATTTGTAGTAGATTTCGACTTTCCATGCCACAAAGTTGCCGATTATTTTGAAGAGTATCAAAACGGCTATGAAGGCTACTACCGATGGTAGGGCGACACTTAGCACGTAGTTTTGGATTCCTAAAACCGATAACAATTTTGCAGTCAAAGGACTGAGTGTTTTCGAAAGGATTGCACCCGCAATAATCCCTAGAAGTGCGAAGGCTGCGCGAATCCCACCGAAGCTAGCCCCCGCAAGAGCGCCGCATACGAGCATTATAAGTGCTAACAACCAAATACTCATGTGCGGAATCATATCAAGCCACAGTTTAAAAATCACGCCGGAAATATAGCAACAGGGGAAATCGACCAGCCCGTTGGAGAGGCGGAAGGGGCAATGAGTTTGCACTGTGTGTTATCTGGTTGTTGAAATGTTCTATTTTACAGTCCTTTCGGGCCGTGATTGAGTTCAAAAGTGTATCAAGAGGGTATAAAGAGTGAAGTTGGGAGAGCGAGTGTACGCGCCTTTTAAAAGTGTGACGTAGAAGGCAATCTAAAAATAAGGTGGAGAAAGCGGAATTTACTTTATCCTTGTTCGAGGTTGTGTGGTCAATCAGGGCTTTTGCAAAGCCTTGGAAGGTAAAACGCTTTGTTTTGTACTTGCTATCAAAGGGGGTTAAGAAACGTTAGGCTACAGTTTAATTGGGGTCTAAGTTGCGCGGTTTTATCCCGGTAAAATTTGATTAGTTTTTTATAAAAATTTAAACTGCCGGTCACCCTTGGAGTCGTGGGGAGGTGACCGGCAGTGAGTATCTTTAGAATTCCAATTGTTTAGTATTTTGGCAGGTCACTCCAATCGTATGGTTTCGCAGAATCCCAGAACGACGGTTCTTTTGCTGAGATGTCGGGCATTGGGGTATTCAAAAAGTCGGTAGATGTCGGTCTAAAATCGTTGTCCTTGACAATAGTAGGTGTAACGAAAATTAGAAGGTTTTTTCTGCTTGCAGATTTGCTCTCGTGTCTGAACGCCAAGCCAATTAATGGGAGATCACCTAAAAGCGGAACTTTTGTATATTGGTTACCCATGGCATCGGAAATTAATCCACCCATGACAAGGGTATTCCCGCTGGGGATAAGTACCTGTGTTTCGATGCGCCTGAAGTCGAAAATATCTGCTTCGTAGGTTTGGTCTCCAACTACACGTTTTGCAATTCCTGCCCAACTAGAGACTTCTGGTCTAAGATGTAGCCAGATGTAATCGTTTGCTGAAATACGAGGAGTTACGATCAACACAGTTCCAACGTTGGTATATTGCACTTGCGAACCACCTGCCACGTTAACAGTGCCGGGGGTAATTTGGAAGATTGGGTAAGTGCGCGTTACTGAGAGTTCAGCTGGTTGGTTATCGAGCGTTACTGCTCTTGGGGTGGAGATGACTCTAGTTTCGTTATCCTTGTTTAGCATGGATAGGACTGCGTTTAGACCCTGGGCATTTAAAAAGCCGATGTCGGGTGTAAACCCGCTGCGGGTGTTTAGGGCTAAGCCTGCGCCCGTATAGAATTCAGCTGATGTTGAACGAGAGTACCTAGCGCCACCTAAGCCGGGCACTGTCAAAGTGGTTAAGCTGTTACTAACATTCATTGTTGCGTTTCCAAAAGAGAATGCCTGGCCTTCTAATGTACCAGCCCAGTCAATTCCTTTGATCGATTCTGGATTGCGGCCTGTTTCGATAATATGGGCTTCTATTAAAACTTGTCTTGTTGGGGTATCCAGCCTGTCTATTAGCTCTTCTACGGCGGCAAGCTCCTTTTCGGTTGCTGTGACAATTAGTTGAGCGGTCCTGATGTCTGCCACAACACGGCTGCGTTTATCGGTGAGTACTGTTTGGACGGCTGTAATCATATTGCTGACGCCCGCATACTTTAGTTGGATTACTTTTGTAAAGAGGGGATCAGGAGCGGCAGGATCTTTCTTTGTGATTCGAGCGATTTGGGTTTTTGGGTCCATTACAAGCTGAAGGTCGTAGTTATTTAGGACGGCTAATAAAGCTTGTTCTGGGGTGACGCCTTCCCAACGTACCGTTAGCATGGGTTGTGGGGCGGGTTGCCCATCAGGCCCTACTTGGCCATATGGGACTTTATAATCGAGGATGTAGTTGATACCTGCAAGTCGTGCCAAGTTGTCGATCACGGCTGTGAGGGGAGCACTAGCGAATTCGATAACCTGTTGATTTGTGGTTTGGGATGGTGTTGGTTGTGGTGAAATGGCAACGCTGCTTGTGGGTTCCTCGGTACCAGTTTGTGATTGTGCTGATGGGGTTGAAGACTCGGCCACAGCAGGTTGAACTTGGCTTTCCCCTGAGGTCATCGGTTGAACATCTTGAGAGTGTAACCATGGGAGACTCGCTCCTCCGACAGACAACATACACGCAATTAAGACAGTAGTTCGCTTCATAATCATTCTCCTTAAAAATTGTTTTCTTTCCGTCAGAGCATCGTCGGCCTTAATTCGAACCGTTGGTTAATATCGCTGTATTCTTAGTTCCATCTGTTGAGGTGGTGTGCCATAAGTGATGATGACATAGTCGTCGCCTATATGTTCACACTTTATCCTCACTCTTGTAGAACCGGCGTCAACCTCCATTTCTTCACCTTCTGTAAAGGCTCGGTTATTTATAGTGGCTACTCGCTTGCCCCCAGCAAATGAAATACCTGATAGGACCAGGCGAGGCCTTTGAACTGGGGTTGTTGTCTTAGGTTCCTTTGCGATTGTTCCCCGGCGTGTTGAATTGGGATAGAATGGATCGACACCGGCTCCGGGAGCATCGTCAAATACCGACGTTGGAATTTGAGACGGGGTAAGCCAAACGTTAGTTATTGAACTGGTTTGGGAATTCGTTGTACCAACTTGGTTAGCTTGGGAGGTTGTTTTACCTGAAGTTATAATGAGAAGGGTCATGCCTATCTGGGCAAAGAAAGCTTTTCGCTTTGTTGGCATTTTTTGTACCTGGCTCACGGTTTTACAAGGCTAACCACTTCAAACCTAAAGTTTATCTTTTCACGATCTTCTACAGATTTAGCTCCTGCAAGTTGAATAATACTCAAATTCTCGATTCGCATCAAGGGAAAACTGTTTTCAAAGTCGGCAATAAACTTGCCGAGATCGTGGAAATATGCTGTGCCGCCCAAACCAATTTTGACCTGTGAATATGGAAACTTTGGGAACATTGACATTTCACCGGAGGTAGTTTGCCCTAACACGATATCTACGTTACGGTGTCTGGCTTGAAATGTTTTTAGGGTCTGGAAAAGCCATAGGTATAAATCTCCAGTAGCCATGCTCGACTCCAATTCGGCGAGTTTGTTAGTAGCAGCTTCTAACTGGGCAGCGATGACTGTACCTTTGGATAAAGTTTTTCTGATGGTGTCTGCTTGTGATTCCGTTTTTGCAAGTTCATCTCGCAACCTTTTAAGCTTGGTCGTTTGGGCAGACCAGAGCGTAAAATAGAGGATACCAGTTACTGCGACCACCCCTATGATTATGGCAAGAATCTGAGATCGCTTCTGAGGCGATAAGTTGGAAAATAATGTGTTCATTGTCGGACCCGCTCAGGTAATCTGATTTCCAAAGCAAACACAACCGATCGTTTCTTGGTTTCAGGGTCTTCAGCAGGAGGTGAAGTATCGCGAAGTTGGATTTTGTTTCCAGGGCTAAGCAATTGTTTCAAGTAAGAATTTTCTTGGAGTGATGCGATGAACCCTACGATGTTCTCGCCCTCGGTCTCATCTTTTGCCCGCAAGATAATAGTAGTCCTTTCAATAGCAGTGGCTGGTTTCCCGGGGATTGTCCTTCCGCCTTCGGTGCGAGGTTTAATTTCTTCGGTAAGAGTATACGATTGATCACCTTTAAGTTCGAGTAATTGGATTCCTGACACCATACTTTTTTGTAATGCATTAAGAAAGCTACCCCAAAGAAACCTGTTCGTGCACAATTTAGCTAACGCAGCTAGTTTTACCGTGGTTTCGTTCAATTTGCGTTCCGCGGCTAAGATTTGCGTGTACGTGTTAGTTTGGGTTGTAATGGTAAATTGGAGGTTTCGGAGCTCGCGTTGTTTAGTGATAATAGTTAACTGGCGCAGCCCCACAACAAACAATTCTATCGCAATTATTAAGACGGCGAAGAATGCAATGCGTTTAACGGGATCCCGCCGTCGCATTTCCTCAGCGAGTTTTTCTTCTGCTAATAAATTGAGTTTGATCGGCATAGGTTAAAGCACAGCAAGAGCGCAACCTGTTGCAGTAATCAATTGCGGCATAGCTGATTCAAACCTAGCCAGTTGTTCTGGTGGTAGTGCGATGTCCATCCCGGTGGCTGGGTTCCATGTTTTACATTCCACAAAAAGTTCACTTTCTAAAATCTGTAAAATCGGTGGTGAGCTTGCGGATCCCCCGCAAGCAAAAACTCGGGTTACTTGGCGATCATATTGGTGTTCAAAGAAATCCACTAGTGCTCTTAATTCTCGCCCCAAAGGTCTGACTACTTGTTCAAGGGTAATTAGTGCTGCTTCAGGCGTTGAGGTTTTGATTTCTTCTGCTTCGGTATATTCGATCTTTAGTACTTTTGTTAGTTCTTCGGTGATGTGTTTGCCACCTACTGGAACGATTCGGCTTAAAACAGGTTCACCGTGGTCTAAAACGCATATTAGTGACGTTTCATACCCCAGGTCCACTACCGCCACCACCTCTCTTGATAGGTTTTCTCCCAAAGTATGCTCGAGCGAATTTATTGGGGCAATCATTCCGGGTACGACACCTTCGGCTTGAAGGCCTGCAGCTCTTATGCCCGAAGCGATGTTATTGACTACTGATGTGGGAGCACCTCCCACTATTACACGCTGTTTTATTGTGGTAGGGGAGCTCCCCTGTTGTGAGGACACTTGGGGTGGCAGGCAGTGGCAATCAAACACGTAATCTGTTAGATCCTGTTGGAGATAGACTTTTGGGTTATTTTTAATGATTTTACGAAGTTCCACAACTGGTAGTAACGGCATTTCCACAGTTTTGATTATTGTGAAAGCAGGTCCAATACTAACGGCTGTGGGTGCGTTTTCGAGTTTTAGAATGTTGGCAATGTTTTTGAGCAGGCTAGCAACGGTTTCAGGGTTAAAGGCCAAAATGTTGTCCGGCGATTGTACGATGGTAAATCCTGCGAAGGTATACCTTCCATTGGCAAGGGTTATATAGACAGCCTTTGTCGAGAACTTGCCGATATCTACGGCAAGCACTCTTGTTCTTTCTCTGTCCTTGAGTTTCAGAAAAGGCAAATTGATTGCCATTTGCACAAGTCCACTCCTAATTTGCACCGGACATCCTCATCTGTTATCCGGTTTTCAATCGGTATGGTTATTAAACGTTGCGTTTTTGCTGGGTGCAAGCTTTTTCCCTACGTTATTTTAATCAACTCACCTTGCCAGATATGTAATAAATTGGCATAGTTCAGTTCGCCTTGAAAATCATTGTCGCAATCACAGGTGCTAGTGGAGTAATTTACGCTCAAAGATTACTAGACCGGTTAGATCCTGAGGTGCACCAGGTCTATCTGGTTGTTAGTTCTCAAGGACAGGAAATTATACAATGGGAGCTAAAAGGCCAGTTAAGGGTTAACCCTGGGGTAATCCGTGTCAGGGATGACGATCTGCAAACACCTTTAGTAAGTGGTACGGGGGGGGTCGACGCAATGGTAATTGTACCATGCTCAATGGGTACGTTAGCCCGAATTGCGACTGGCATAGCCGACAGTGTGATTACTCGTGCGGCCGATGTGATGCTCAAAGAACGAAGAAAACTCATTTTGGTGCCGCGGGAAACACCCCTTAACTTAATACACATTAAGAACATGGAGCGAGTGTTATTGGCTGGTGCTATTTTGCTTCCTGCAATGCCAGCTTTTTATCATCTTCCCAGGAACATCGAAGACCTTACGGATTTTGTTGTGGGTAGAATCTTTGACCATTTAGGAATTGAGCACAACCTGGTTGGTTCGTGGCCGATCAAATCAGGAAATGATTAGGCAAGTAATCAAAGGTGTTCGAGAGTGGAGTGATTTTATAAAGTTCCCGCACACAGTATTTGCCTTACCATTTGGGTTAGGTGCGATGGTGGTGGCAGCTAGGGAAAACCATGGGTGGCCGGGAATCCGTACATTCTTGTTAATATTAGCAGCAATGGTTACGGCCCGAAGCTGTGCAATGAGTTTTAATAGAATTGTAGATCAAAGGTATGATGCGATGAATCCGCGCACAGCTAATTGGCAGCTTCCAGCTGGCCGAATTAAGTTGTCGGCTGCTATTACCTTCTGTGCAGCTAATGCTTTGGCGTTCGTCTTTATTTGCTATTGGATCAACTCATTATGTTTCCTGTTGTCGCCTGTGGCACTTTTTGTGATTTGTTTTTACTCATTTACTAAGCGCTTTACGCATTTTAGCCATTTTTTCTTGGGACTTTCGCTAGGGATTGCGCCGGTGGGCGCTTGGCTTGCAGTCCGCGGGACAGAGGTTACCCCAATCGAGTTAGTCCAAATGGGATTACTTGCGCTTGCTGTTGTGTTTTGGGTGGTGGGATTCGATGTTATTTACGCCCTACAGGATTATGAATTCGATCGTACCCATGGGTTGAAATCCCTTGTCGTGCTATTGGGGCCTGAGCGAGTGCTGGATGTTTCGCTTATTTCCCACATCGTTATGATTTTATTGCTTGCGGCGTTCGGGATTCTTTGCGGGTTTAGGTTGGGATATTTCGGCGGTTGGGTTATCATATCATGTTGTTTGTTTATGGAGCATTGGATCGCCAGACACCGTTCAAAAAACTGGATTCAGACAGCCTTTTTTAAACTGAACGCTTTAATTAGTACTGTGTTTTTTGTATCAACGCTGGCCGAGGTAGTATTTCGGGGAGGCTTTAGGCTTTGGGATCCTAATTGAGCTTTTTGATTTGCTTGTGCTTCATTTGTATAGATTTACACTGCAATTTAGATTAGGCCATGTTACCGTTTTCTAGGAAAAAGAATCAGGAGGACAGGTACTATTTATTTCCTGGAGCTGGTCGGGAGGCAGCTCGCCGGAAGAGGCGTGTATTTCTAGCGATTGCATTCACGTCTGGGATTTTGGCGGCGGCTGGGGTAGCGATATTTCTTTTGTGGTTAAACAGACCTTAAGAGTTTGGGTAGTGCCACATTTATCCGAGCTTTGTTCGAACCACGATAAAGTAGATCAGCAAGGTTGCACTTAACGCATAGGTGACGGGATTAACCTCGCGGGTTTTGCCAGCAAAAATTTTGATTACTGGATAGATGACAAATCCAAGTGCTAGGCCATCGGCAATTGAGTAGGTTAAAGGGATGCCGAGGAGAATAATGAAGGCCGGAATTGCTTCGGTTATATCAGACCAATCAATATGGGTGGCGGCTTTCATCATGAGCGCGCCAACGAAGACTAACGCGGGTGCAGTAATTGGAGGATAGCTTCCAATCATTGCGATTATAGGGTTGAAAAACAGTGCAAAGATAAATAAAGCGCCCGCCACCACTGCGGTAAGGCCGGTTCGTCCTCCCTGTTCAACTCCTGCAGCACTTTCGATAAAGCTAGTGACTGTGCTTGTGCCAAGTGCAGCTCCTATTATAGTCCCTACGGAGTCAGAGATCATGGCTTGTTTAGCTCTTGGGAGTTTGTTATTAACCAGTAGCCCTGCTTGTTGGCAGATGCCCACCAGAGTACCGATGGCGTCAAATACAAACATGAAAAGGAATACGATTACAAAGGGAATCATTTGAGGCGTAAGTGCACCGGCAATGTCTAGTTTTAAAAAGGTGGGGCTTAAAGAAGGAGGTAGCGAAACTACAGAATTAGCAAGTGTGAACTGTGTTACAAGTTTCGAGCTTTTGAAAGTTTCCGAAGCTAGCCAGCCACTTTGGATTGAATCTGATGCGATTTTTAATGCGGCGGCCATTGTGGTAGTCAGCAGTATACCCCACAGTATAGCACCTCGGATCCGATAAGCTTGTAGCACGGTGATGGTAACCAGTCCAAACACGAATATCAGCAAATCTGGGGAATTAAAATGCGGGTTAAGCTTTACTGCGGTTCCGGGATCTTTGACGATTAAGCCAGCATTTTGGAGCCCTATGAACGCAATGAATAGGCCTATACCTGCGGCGATCGCGTGTTTCATGCTGTTGCTGATGGAGTTAAAGATTAGTTCGCGTAGCCCCAGTAGGGTGAGGATTAAGAAGAGGAGGCCCGACAGAAACACAGCTCCCAGCGCCACGCGCCAGGGTTGATTGAACCCAGCGGCTGCCGCTGCTGGTAGGACGGAAAAAATGAAAAAGAAATTCTCGCCCATGCCTGGTGCTTGGGCGATGGGGTATTTACCGTAGATGCCCATTATAAATGAGGCAATTGCCGCTGATACACATGTGGCTGTGGTCACTGCACCGAAATCCATTCCTGTCTCGATCCCAAACTGTCGACCCGAAAGTACAGCAGGTTGCACAAAAATGATGTAGGCCATTGTTAGGAATGTAGTTACCCCTGCAAGAAGTTCGGTGCGGATGCTGCTTCCAAGTTCACTTATACCGAAATACCGATCTAGTTTCTCCATCGGTAATCTCTTTTAATCACTGGACGGTTGCTTAGCCAGATTAAAAAATGAAGTATTCTAAGCTACATGAAAAGACCGGGTTTTATTCAGAGATCTCTTCTATTACGATGGTGCCTTTTTTACTGGTTGAACCAGCCCGAATTTCTGTGAAAAAGACCACTGTGCCAATAAAGATGAGGCCAGCGGCTATAAGGCTGACAATTTGGATGGATAGGAAGTGTGTGAGTTGAAATGATATGATCGGGGCTAGGATCCCTCTCACACCGGTTAGAAAAGTATGTGCTGCCATGTAATCGGCTACTCGATCTGGCGGGGCAAATTTGGTTACCCACAGTCCCCAGGCTACGTCACCGCCGGAGAGAGCTATTCCATAGGCTGCCGAGCCTATTGCCAATCCTAATGGCGAATTGCTCATGAAGAAGGTGACGATTCCTACCATAAATCCAATATTTAAAGCTACCCTGAGCACAAAGAAGTTAGCGCGGTCGAACAGATACCCCCAAAGTGGGTTCACGGCGACGCGTGCGATATTTGGGATGACGGTTGTGTAGAGTGCGACTGCACCTATTGTGAGGAGTTCACCGCTAATTTTTACGCTGTATTTTGGGTTGGCTAAATATTCGACCCGCAGGGGGACCATCATTAAGTTGCCAAACCCAAGAAACATCCATCCTAAAAGCGTTCGGCGAAAAAGGCGATCTTGCTGAATAAACCTAAGGGCTTTAAATGGGTGGCCCCCCCCGCAAGGTGTTAAGGGTTTGCTTGGAATTTTTGACACTAAAAATGCCGATATTGCCATGGCAAGGGCAAATGTGTCGAGCAACAGGGTAAACCCTATTATGTGATTTGTCAGGAGTAAGCCAAGGAGGTGGGCTGCGATCGCACCTGAGACGATTCTTATAACTGTTGTATGTGCAAAGAGCTGACCGCGTGTTTCTTCCGGGTAGTTCTCTTGGTAAACTTGTGTCAATAGTGGTATGATGTAGGCAAAGCTGGCCGTTGCCAAGGCTGCTCCACACACAAATACCCATTCGGTTTTCCAAAGAGATGTTATCAGGAACGTAAGGCTACCAAATGCCAAAACTTGGGCTGCGGCTTGAGCGGGAGGCACACATGCGCGTTCTACGGTACTAACGACGATCGGGCTGCACAGTAAGCCTAAGCTAAATCCACTTGCAATAAAGGCTTTGGCCAAGGCCCCTGCTTGGAATTCACGAACTGCGATCGCAAGGAGGAATGTTGAAGCGGCTGTGTCTAGGATTCCAGTGAACACAGCACGCCATTTTTCGAGTCGATACGTGATCTGAGTCACGAGATGATTGGGCATTGGGCAAGGAGAGTAATTGAAGTTATAGAAACTGCAACTAAAACGCGGGTGTTTAAGAGGTTTGCCGAGGTAGTGGTGGCAAAGGCGGAGGGAGTTATGACCCTGGTTTTTGGAGTCGCACTTTTGCGTTTTCGAGTACTTTTTTCACCCAATCTTGGTTGTGAATGTACCAGTCCACGGTATAGCGGAGAGCTTCATCAAATGGGTAAGCAGGTGTCCATCCGAGTTCGGTTCGTATTTTTGAAGCGTCGATCGCATAGCGTCTGTCATGACCTGGCCTGTCTTTCACGAACGTGATTAATGATTTTGTGCTGCCGCCGAGGTGCGGGGCAAGTTCATCGACCAGGTCGCAAATCTTTTCGACCAGTTTGATATTTGGCCATTCGTTGGATGCGCCTATATTGTATGTTTGTCCGACGCGGCCGCGAGTCAGGACTAACCACAGGGCGTTTGCGTGGTCCAAGACGTACAACCAATCACGTACATTCAGGCCGTCTCCGTATACAGGGATTGGGCGCCGTTCGATAGCTGCTTGGATTACTACCGGAATTAGTTTTTCGGGGAATTGATACGGGCCGAAATTGTTTGAGCAGTTGGTAATCAATGTTGGAAGCCCATAAGTATGGTGGTATGCCCGCACCAACATATCAGCTGCTGCTTTGCTAGCGGAGTAGGGAGAGTTAGGTGCGTAGGGGGTGGTTTCAGTGAAATACCCTGTTGGGCCGAGCGACCCGTAAACCTCGTCTGTTGAAACATGTAGAAACCTAAATTGTTCGACGTCTTGCGGAAGGCATTCTTCCAACCAGTAGACGCGACAAGCCTCAAGTAGGTTGAAAGTGCCAATAACATTGGTGTGGATAAAATCTGCTGGCCCAGTAATTGATCGGTCCACGTGTGATTCTGCTGCCAGGTGCATTACGTGGGTTATTTTGTGTTTGCGCACAACTTCATAGACTGCGTGCTTGTTTCTCAGGTCTACCTGTTCGAAAGTAAATTTTTTATGGTGGAGCACGTCAGCCAAGTTTTCGAGGTGTCCCGCATAGGTAAGACAGTCCAAAACTATCAATCGATCAATTTCTGGTCGGTCGATTATGGTTCTGACCAGGTTACATCCGATAAAACCGGCACCACCTGTTACTAGGACATGCATGTTAGGTCTACGGTTTATCCAGTGCTAATTTTAGTGCCTCTAGCCAATTTAGTCTGTGCACACCAAAAGTCCTGTCAAATCGATCGCAATTTAAAACTGAAAACGCTGGGCGTTGGGCGGGCGATGGGTACTCTGCTGAGGAAATCGGCTGAACGGCAGTACATTTTAGATCTTTTTTTGGTAGGAGCGAGATGATAGTGCGGGCAAATTCGTACCACGTGGTTTGTCCTTGGCAACATAGATGATATACACCGACGAACCGAAGTGGTTCGGGGTTGGAAAACACTTGCTTAAGTGCCAATGTTACACATAGGGCGATCATTCGGGCCCAGGTTGGGGTACCGACTTGATCATTTACGACGCGGAGTGTCTCACGCTCCTGGGCCAATCGTTTGATGGTAAGTAAAAAATTATTTCCCCTGGTGCTGTAAACCCAGCAGAGCCGAAATATGAGGTAATTGCAACCGGAGTTCATAACAGCGATCTCCCCAGCCAATTTTGATCGGCCGTAAGCATTTAATGGATTTGGTGGGTCAGTTTCCACGTACGGTTCAGTTTTTCGCCCGTCGAATACGTAGTCTGTTGAAAAATGCAGTAGCCATGCACCAATGTTTTTTGCGGTTTGAGCGATTAGACCGGGTGTAACGGCATTGATTTGCATAGCTAATCCCGGTTCTGATTCAGCTTTATCGACGGCTGTGTAAGCGCATGCATTCACTATTACTGCGGGGCGGATTTCGGCGATTAACTTAATTAGTGGCTCGGGTTGGGTGAAATCGATATCGGGATAATCAAAGGCTTCTACTTGTCCCAAAAGCCAAAGTGTCCGATGTAGCTCCCATCCGACTTGGCCATTTTTGCCTAACAACAGGATTTTGGGTTTTGCGGTATTCATCCTTTGCCTCAATCGTTAATAGGCCTATGTCAGAAGAATAGTCGGTCAGGTGGGATATTGCGCAAAAATAATCCTTGTTGGTCTTTCTCGGATAGTATTGGGTTTGTGACCGGCCAGTTAATTTTTAGGTCGGGGTCATCCCACCTAAGTGTGAGTTCAGAGTCGCGCGAGTAGAAGTCGGAACACTTATAATGGAAGATGGCATAATCGCTAAGTACTGCGAAGCCGTGAGCGAAGCCGATAGGGATAAACAACTGCTGGATATGATCTCCGGAGAGCGTAATGCTGTGCCATTGACCAAAGGTGGGCGAGTTTTTTCTTAGGTCAACCACTACATCGAAGACTAAGCCTTCGAGGACTGTTATTAGTTTAGCTTGGGGGTGAGGATTTTGGAAGTGGAGGCCTCGGATACAGTTTTTTTTGGAAAACGAAATATTGTCTTGGACGAATTCGATTTCTAGACCAAGAATCGTGAATGTACGTTTGTTCCAGAGCTCGAAGAAATACCCGCGGGAATCAGTAAATACCGCTGGCTCGAGCAAGAGTAACCCATCCAGAGGGCATTTGGTAATTTTGTAATTCATAGACCTAGTAGGATCCGCCGGAACTGCGGGCTTCGGTTATCACTCGTGTGAGATAGTCCCTGTATTCGCACTTTGGCATGTTTTGAACCAACTTTTCCAGTTGCTCTAGTGTAATGAATCCCCGCCTAAAAGCCGCTTCTTCTGGGCAACCGATTTTTACACCTTGTCTGGTTTCGATTGCGTGGATGTAAGCACTAGCATCGTGGAGGCTACTGCTTGTACCCGCGTCCAGCCATGCGAATCCTCGGCTAAGTTTATGTACCCTGAGCTGACCACGCCGGAGATATTCCTTGTTGACATCCGTTATTTCAAGCTCGCCTCGGGCAGAGGGTTTTAACGACTTGGCTATCTCTATTACTTGGTTGTCGTATACATAAAGGCCGGTTACTGCATAACTGCTTTTAGGGACTGCGGGTTTTTCTTCGATGGAAATTGCGCGGCCTTGGGAGTCGAATTCTACGACGCCGTACCGTTGTGGATCACTGACTTGATAAGCGAAAACCAGGGCACCGGATTTAAACTCGTCGATTGCCTGGTATATTTCGTTGCCCCCGCAAAATATATTGTCGCCTAAAATTAGGGTAACGTTGCTGTTGCCTATAAATGATTCAGCTATGATAAATGCTTGGGCAATGCCTTCGGGTTTAGGTTGTTCCCGGTATTCAATGGAAAGACCCCAAACAGATCCGTCACCGAATAGGCTTTTGTATCTGGGAAGGTCGGTAGGAGTTGAGATAAGGCAGATTTCTCTAATCCCGCTCATAATAAGCACAGTGAGCGGGTAATAAACCATGGGTTTGTCATACACCGGTTGTAGCTGTTTACTTGCGACGAGGGTTAAGGGGTACAGACGTGTACCCGCTCCTCCCGCAAGGATAATGCCTTTCATAGGCTTCATATTTTTGGCGTGATCCTATACCTTTTTGGCCAACATATAAAGTCTGGTTCTGAAGGGTTTGGATGGTGTAGATGGGTGTAGATGTTATTTTTCTGATGGTTCCCCGCATCTGAAACGTTCCTGCAATATTTGCCGAAGGTGAATTGCGTTGCGAAAGGCGCAGCCACGAAAATCGTTGTTAAAGTACGCCCACACCTCTTTGGGTTTAGCGTTTACTATGCGCTCGGCCCAGCGCTCGAGTTCCTCAGGGGTGTAATCATGCCGATACCATCGCGAGGACCCGTGAAAACGAATATAAAGTTTGCCATTGCAACTGATTAAATCGTTTGGCAACCGGGGAGCACTAATAGAACAGAAAATAACGCCGGCTTGATCGAAAACTTTCCACACAGCATCAGTCCACCAGCTTTTGTCTCTGAACTCGATCACGTTTGTAAAATTCGGATCCAACTGGGTAAGGATGGCTTCTAGTTTTGCTTCGGAGTATTTGAAGCTGGGAGGTAGTTGGAAAAGGACGCAACCCAGCTTATTTTGTAAGGGTGCGATTGTGTCGTAGAATTTTTTTATTAAGCGCTTGGTCCCTTGGAATCGTTTTCGGTGGGTAATGTCCTGGTTGACCTTGATGGAGTAAACGAATTGCTCTGGGGCGACTTTGTCCCACAATTTGACAGTGCTTTTTCGGGGCCAACGATAAAACGTGGCGTTGATTTCCACGGTATCAAGGTGTTGTGCATAGAACTGAAACCATTCCTTGGTTGGAATGTGGGTAGGATAAACGATTCCCTTCCAATGCCAGTAGAACCATCCAGAGCACCCGACTCTCAATTTTGTAGCGGGATGATTTTCGCGTGGCATATTTCAAATGGATTGATTCCACCTTTAATTCTAAGTCTGCTCCTGGGTCAGCGTCCAGCACTTGTAAAGTCCGAATGCCCCACGCGATCAAGATCGGATTTGGCCGTCGGCTAGTTCGACTACTCGATTGGCCCGGGCTGCCACGGAAGCATCATGCGTGGCTAATATCAAGGTGACCCCTTTTTCGCGTTGTAGTTCTCTAAGGAGGTCTAGGATGGCCAAACCCGTTTTTGAGTCTAGGTTACCCGTAGGCTCGTCTGCCAAGATTAGTTGTGGGTTGTTTATTAGTGCTCGTGCGATAGCCACCCGTTGTTGTTCGCCACCCGACAACTCAGATGGTTTATGCTTAAGTCGGTGGTGGAGCCCTACGCGGGTCAAAAGTTGTGTTGCTTGGGTGTATGCTTCTTGAGCAGGACGGCGTGCTAGTCTTGCGGGGAGGGCGACATTTTCCAGCGCATCTAGCTCTGGCAATAAGCAGTAGAACTGGAACACGAACCCGACCATACGGTTTCGGAACACGGCGAGTTCTTTTTCGGACATTGTCTCAAGCTGGCGTCCAGCGAATATAATCTGACCTGAGTCAGGTTTATCTAATCCGCCCAGTAAATGTAAAAGCGTGCTTTTGCCTGCCCCGGAGGCACCCAAAATTGCTAAACACTCGCCTTTTTCGACTGTTAGATCCACTTCCCGCAAAACTTCTACTACAGTGCGGCCAAGTTTGTAGGTTTTAACCACCTTTTGTATATGTAGGAATGGCCCCGGGTTTGGCAGTGAGGGTTGTTGGATTGGAAAGTTACTCATGTCTCAACGCTTGAACTGGTGCCAATTTCATTGCATGCCAAGCCGGGAGCAGCCCTGCAACCGCACACATAAGGAGCGCACTACCGCATATTAAACAGATATCCCCAGGAACAATTAAAGCTGGGATATCGAAAAATCCGTAAACTGAGGCGGGAAAAAGCTCCCAGCCAGTTGTTTGTCGGAGGAAGTGCAGCACATCATTCCGGTGTTCAACAGCAATCAGTCCTAAAATTAGCCCGGCTATGACCCCGATTACTCCGACGATTGAACTTTGGGCTAGGAAGAGCAATGCCACTTGAGTATTGGTAGCCCCGATTGCCTTCAAAATACCGATTTCCCGTGTCTTTTGAACGACAAATGTTATGAGTGCGCTTGTAATGCTCATAGCAGCTACGACCATTATGAAAAACAGGAGGTAGAACATCATGCTTTTCTCGACCGCCAATGCATTAAGAATGGTGGAGTTTTCCTCAGTCCATGTGACTACCTGATAGCCGGCACCCAGAATCGCTTCCAATTGAGGTTGTACAGCACCTGCCATATAGGGATCATGCAAGGTGATCATTAAACCATGGACGCTGTCACCCAGTTCGTACATATCTTGGGCATCTTCCAGTGATACCAATACCACCGCAGCGTTGTATTCGTAGTATCCAACATCAAAAATAGCCCGGACTTCGTAGTCTTCCGGGAGAATGGCTGTCTGTTGGTCTGGGTCTTTTTTGGCTTCTTCGTTTGTGCGGCGCATTTTTTGCAGTTCGCGAGGCGAGTAAACTGCAAGGCGGTCACCAACGCGAATGTTTAATTGTCTTGCGAGTTCGGTCCCTATGGCTACCCCACGGTTGGCGAGGTCAAATTTGCCTGAGACGACGCTTTTGGGGAGGGCACTGATTTGCTGTTCTAGGTATGGATCAACACCTTTGATCCAGGGTGCAGCTGCCCGTGGCTGTTCGGTCTCAGGGTTTGCAGGCTGAGTCTCGATCAGCACTTGCCCCATTACGAATGGAGCGACAGCCACAACGTTTGAGTTTTGTTTGATCAAATCAATCAAGACGCTGTAATTGTGAATTGAGGCGCTAGCCGAAGGATATACTTTTAAATGGGCATTGAACCCGAGTAGCTTTTCTCGCAATTGCCGGTCGAACCCCGTCATCACGCTAAGCACGACGATTAATACAGCTACGCCAATCGTTACACCCAAAATAGAGATCACCGTCACGGCCGAAACGTATGTGCGTTTCGGTCGCAAATACCGCAAAGCTAGAAGTAGTTCGACCGGGACGGCCATGTTCGGTGGAGAGCCTAAGTGGTCTTAACTCTTGTGTCAATTCAGCCAGAAAGTAATCGCGCAAAGGGAAAGTTACGTGCGGAGGAACAGGCTAACAAAAGCGTAATTTATTTATGCGGCGTCCCCGGGAAACTGACACACGTTGTTTCTAATTTAATGTTTTAAAGTCCCATCCAGGAACCTCAAGGTTGTTCGTGATTATAGATGGTCTGGCTCGATTAGCACGGGTGTACCGCGTGCTCGAAGAAGGTCTGGTATGGACGGGCATACTACTTTCCAAGCCTACAGCAGTCTGGGGTGAGGGTTGTCGTTTTTCGCTCTCGAAGGTCTGTGCTCCTGAGGAATTTCTGTGGGCCCAATTGACCGCAAGGAGAGGTACAGGAATAGAAGGGAGGGCGAGTTAGCTTAAGTCTTGCATAGTCATTTGTTGTTTGCTCTCCATAAACCAGGACTCGGCCTGGCCTGGCGAGCTGACAGTTCGTCATGGTTTTTCGCCAGATGAGATTTGTGGTGATTCTGAGGCTTTAGTTAGGATGTATTCAGTGTCGTTTGGTCCAGATTAAATGCAAGTTTGCCTGTTAGGATCGACTGGCTAAACAATAGGTTTGACCTAGTTTAGTCCACTGGTGATAATGCATTTAAAGCATCTCATATGCCCAAGTTGATTATCTTAACTGAAGGGATTGGGAAACGGGAGGTCGAATTGAAACCGGGTCGCACGACTATTGGGCGAGCGGAGGATAACGACGTGGTTTTACCCGACCCGTCTGTGTCTGGTCATCATTGCGAGATTGTAATTGCCGATGGCCAGGCAAAGATTCGGGACTTGAATTCTACCAATGGTACGTTGGTGGACGAGGTACAAATCACAGAGGCTGTATTGCGATCGGGGCAAACAATTCGACTGGGGATGGTAGAACTTCGCTTCGAAGATCCTACGGCGCCTCAACCACAACAAGCTGTTGCACGGCCTGGATCTAGAACATCCCCGCTGCCTCGCGGGGTTAATCTTGGGGAAATTGGACAAGCTCGGAGTGCACCTGCCAAGGGATTTGAACGTCGTACAAGTAAATTTGATCGGTATTTTCTTTTGGGGACTGCGATTGTGATGGCGTTAATAGTTGTACTTTTGATTGTGATCTTTAAATACGCTGGTGCTCGTTAGGTTTGCGGGGGTGATTATACCCTATTGCCTGTTTTGATAGGTGGAGGTATAAACCAATTGTGCTTGCGTGCATAAGGGACATTGGAGCGATTGCGATAAATACATTCCTAATTTTGGGATGTGTGGTAATAAATGTGAATGCCCAACCAACAAACACCAACATTATGAAAATCGAGATCACCAGCACGGCGTTTAAGCATGGGGGATCGATTCCCAAGAAATACACTGGCGAAGGCAAGGATGTATCGCCACCTTTGACCTGGAAGAATATCCCGCCGGCTACGAAGAGTTTGGTTTTGATTTGTGATGATCCTGATGCACCAAGAGGTGTATGGGTGCACTGGGTTGTATATGACCTGCCGGCGGAGGCCACGGGGTTGGCTGAGGGTGTGCCAAAATCGCTGGAGTTGTCGAACGGTGCTAAACAAGGTGTGAACGATTTTGGTTTGGTGGGGTACAATGGACCACTGCCGCCCCCGGGAAAACCCCACCGGTATTTCTTCAAACTTTATGCTTTGGATATCCCCACCTTGGGCCTAAAGTCGGGGGCTACGAAAGCAGAGGTGGAAAAAGCCATGCAGGGTCACATTTTAGGACAGGGTGAGTTAATGGGTACTTACCAAAGGTAGTTTGTAGGTAGGGAGGCGCATAATACCAGAGCGTGGGGCAAGCGGAAAATTTTAACTCGCTTGAAAGGATTACCTTTGTTATCAAGCGGCGGCGTATGAAAAAGGTTGCTTTGCTTTTTGCTGGGCAGGGTGCGCAATTCGTGGGCATGGGTAGGGATTTGGCTAAGGAATTTGAAACTGGCGCCTATTGGTTTGAGAAGGCTGATTCCCTATTGGGTTTCAAGCTCTCGAGTGTTTGTTTTGAAGGGCCGCTTTCTGAATTGACCAAAACCATAAATACGCAGCCTGCAATTTTTGTAGTGAGCTGGGTAGCATTCCAGCTATTGAAAGAGAATTTACCCGGGTTTGAATTTCATGCGGTGGCCGGATTATCTCTGGGTGAAATTACCGCGTTGGTGGCAAGTGACGCCCTTGATTTTGAGGACGGGCTCCGGTTGATTTATTTGCGGGGTAAATACATGCAAGAGGCTTGCACTGCGACTGCAGGGGGGATGGCAGCGATAATTGGTTTGGATCGGCAGACTGTGGAAAAAGTTGCTCAGGAAGCGAGTGTATTTGTGGCCAACTACAATTGCCCTGGTCAGATTGTGGTTTCGGGGCCGGCTGCCAATATTCCTAAAGTAATTGAGCTGGCAAAAGCTGCCGGTGCAAAGCGGGTTGTCCCATTAGAGGTTGCGGGCGCATTTCATAGCCCTCTGATGAACCCAGCGGTTGAGAAGCTCGCCCCTATCGTACGTGAGCTCAAAATACGCACGCCAAGGGTCCCAGTGCTATCGAATGTCACGGCTAAACCTCACGGTGATCCAGATCAAATTCGCTCACTGATCTTAGAGCAAATAGTGTCACCGGTAAAATGGGAAGATTGTGTGCGTTATTTACTTGAAAATGGCTTTACACGGTTTATTGAGCTGGGGCCTGGCACGGTCCTGACTGGGTTTATGAAGCGAATAGCATCCGCCACCCAGCTGGAGGTAATGAATGTAGGAGACGTGCCTAGTTTACGTTCAACAATCGCCACATTCCAGGCTTGCGCACAGTAAGAAACTGTCTTAATGGGATAAACATTAAATCATGAAAACGCTTGAAAATCAGGTCGCAGTTGTGACGGGAGCAGGCCGTGGGATTGGCCAAGCCATTTCGATTAAACTGGCTGAGCATGGTGCTGACATTGCAGCTATTGACCTCAAATTGGAGTTCTTGGAAGAAACAGTGAATCGTGTTAGGTCATTGGGACGTCGTGCATGGGCAGTGGCGGCCGACGTGTCCAACGCGGCGAGTGTAGAAGCAGCCGCTGAACAGATTATTCACGAAGCAGGCCGGGTAGATATATTGGTTAACAACGCTGGGATTACAAAAGACGCGTTGCTTTTGCGTATGAGTGAAGCTGACTGGGATGCTGTTTTGAATGTGAATCTGAAGGGTACATTTTTAGTTACCAAGGCTTTTGCACGTATGATGTTGAAGCAGCGGAGTGGACGAATTATAAACATTGCCTCGGTGATTGGGCTGATGGGCAACGCTGGGCAATGCAATTACGCTGCCAGTAAAGCCGGTGTTATCGGGTTTACTAAATCATGTGCGCGAGAATTTGCAAGTCGCGGAATAACTGTGAATGCGATTGCGCCTGGATTTATCCAGACAGCCATGACTGAAAAGCTTACACCAGAGCAGAAGCAAGCTATTCTCGGGCAGATTCCGATGGGATTATTGGGTGAGCCGAATGACGTGGCCGAAGCGGTTTTATTCCTTGCGAGCCCGGGTGCCCGATACATAACTGGACAAGTACTTGCAGTTGACGGTGGCTTGACAATGATGTAAAAGCACAGCCGTTTTCTTAGGTTTCGGTTCCGGCATCGCTTGTGTCAACGGTTAGCCGGGAAGGTTTAAAGCTTGACTAACTTTGGAGCGTATGGTTTAAACCGCTCCGCAAAATAAAATATTACGAGCTATGACAGAGAAGACTGTAGAGCAACGCGTAAAGGAGATCATTGTTGAGCAGCTCGGAGTGAACGCCGATCAAGTCACTCCCAATGCCCGTTTTATCGAAGACTTGGGTGCGGATTCGCTGGACGTGGTCGAATTGATAATGGCCATGGAAGAGGAGTTTGGATGTGAGATCCCTGACCAAGAAGCAGAGAAACTGGTCACAGTTGCTGACGTGGTCAGGTACATCGAGGAACATAGGACCAAGTAATGCATATACGACGGGCTGCGTTACCTGGGCCTCCCTCAACCCAAAAACCGAATGGCACATTTTCCGTCAGACCGCCGAATAGTTATTACCGGGATGGGTGTTGTTACCCCGTTGGGGTGGGAGGTCGAAGAGTTTTGGCGGCGCATCCTGGCGGGTGAATGCGGGATTGACCGGATCACGGCATTTGATCCAAGTGGGTTCGATTCACAAATAGCAGGGGAAGTAAAAGGGTTTGATCCATCCCCAGCGTTTCCCTCGCCGAAAGAATTACGACGGACAGATAGGTTCTGCCAGTTTGCGGTTTACGCAGCGTGGAAGGCTATTAAGGACGCTGGGCTAGAACCAGACAGGCTCGATTTAGACCGAATTGGGGTATATATAGGTTCGGGGATTGGGGGGTTGGCCACCACGTGCCAACAGCACCTGGTCTTATTGGAGCGGGGCCCTTCTAAAATGTCTCCGTACACAATCCCGATGCTTATTTCAAATATCGCATCTGGGTTGGTGGCGATTTACCACAATTTCAGGGGGCCAAACTATGCTACATGTTCAGCATGCGCCACGTCGGCTCATGCAGTGGGTGAAGCCTGGCGCGCAATTAAAATGGCAGATGCTGACGTAATGGTGGCGGGCGGGGCAGAGGCCACAATAATACCGATTGGTTTGGGTGGGTTCTGTGCGCTGCGAGCTCTTAGTACACGCAATGACGATCCAAAACATGCTTCCAGACCTTTTGATGCCGAACGGGATGGGTTTGTAATGAGTGAAGGAGCCGGGGTTGTGGTTTTGGAAGAGTTGGAGCATGCTCGTAGGCGAGGTGCAAAAATCTATTGTGAAGTAGTGGGATACGGTGCAACTGCTGATGCTTACCATGTAACAGCGCCTGAACCCGAGGGGCGGGGGGCGGCCCGGTGCATGCGGATAGCATTGGAAAGAGCAGGCATAAGACCGGAGGAAGTTGACTACATTAATGCACATGGGACAAGCACGCCCCTGGGCGACGTCGCCGAAACTAAAGCAATTAAGTCCGTATTCGGCGAACACGCCTACAAACTCATGGTAAGTTCGATTAAAGGTGCGGTCGGGCATCTTCTGGGCGCAGCGGGGGTGGTTGAACTTATTGCCACTGCTTTGACCGTAAAGACTGGGGCCGTCCCACCTACTATCAATCTCGAAAAGCCTGATCCGGAGTGTGATTTGGATTACGTGCCCAATACTGCCCGCCAAGCTAATGTCCGTATTGCAATCAATAACTCGTTTGGTTTTGGTGGTCAGAACGCCTGTATAGTGGTGAAAAAGTTTGAGTAAGCTACGCAAGCTCCAGAGGGCAGGCTCAATGTATAGATTGGGATTTGGGTGTGGGCCTTATACATAGCATTTGCAATAAGGTCTTTACGTCTTGGAGTGACGTTTGTTTAGCTGTACATCTCCTTTTGTGGGTTCACGGTGGCAGAAATTCTATTATCCGGCTCCCCTGGTTTTGGCACCGATTTTACATGGCTGGTTTGAGCTCCCAATTTAGGTTCCGCCCCTGACTGGAAATTTCTTAGCTTTGAGGAGCAGCAAACTTAGGTGTGGTTGGAGCTCGGCCTGGAAAAGACCTAGTCACTGGATAATTACCAGGGTATGCTAGAGTGGATACCCTTTTTGTAAACCGAGCTGCTGTTTCTTAGTGTTATGCGGAGTAAAGAGACGGTTATGTGGTTGCAATTTTTACCGCATGGGTTAATTCCCTGAGCCCAGCAAGTAGATCTCCTTCCACATGTATCCTCAAGATCCGGCGGGTTCGCTCGGCCATTACTTGGAAATCTCCTTGGGCCTGTGCGAGTTCAACGGCGGCGAAAGTGAATTTTTTCCCAGGTATTGGTAAGTCAATGCTGGGTGTGTAAGTAATTTGTAGGAACACACCAGCATTGGGTCCGCCTTTATAGGCTTGGCCTGTAGAATGGAGGAATCTGGGGCCAAATCCAAGGCATGTGGCTACTTTTTTGCGCTGTAAAACAAGGTGTCGGATTTGCTGGAGCGCTGTTTCTGTGTCGGGATTCATCTCCACGAAAGCTAACAGGGCAAAAAAGTCTTTTGGATTAAGGAGACCCAAAAAATGTTGGAGTCCGTTAGTAAGGCTGTTTTTGAAAGCGGGTCCAAGCACGGGGGCAAGATGAGGTGCAATATAGACTTTTAGATTACCGAATTGTTCATCTGGGGTTCCTGTTTGAATATTACCCGTGCGTTCGAATTCAGCGGTAATTTTGCGCGCAGCGGCTTTACTTGCTTCGACATCTGGTTGGTCGAATGGGTTGAGCCCCATTATTGATCCGGCCACAGCAGTGGCAATTTCCCATCGGAAAAACTCTTGGCCTATATGAGGAAGGCTGCGAACGTCTATTACGACGACGGGATGTCCAGCCTTAATCAGCGTTTGGACTTGGGCGTCATGTTCTGGATCGGGTGCTGGAATGAACCTTAATTGTACGAACAACCGATCGTGGTTATAGTATTCGGCAGGCTGAAGTGCTTCATTGACAACAGGGATTATTGCTTTACCGCCTTTGCCGGTGGATTCGGCGATGAGCTGTTCTAACCACGCCCCAAAGTAGCGGATCGGTGGCGAACAAATGACTGTCAGTTTATCGAAACCTTCTAGGTAAGCTGCTCCCAATACAAGCCCTAATTGGATGCCTGGGTTGTCCTCAATAGAATTTCGCCGGCAAGCTACCACCATTGGATGGGTTACTCGGATGAATTCCTCAACGTTGATACCCATTATGGTTGCGGGTACCATTCCAAAGTCTGAGAGGGCGGAGAACCGTCCGCCAATGCTTTTAACGCCGTGGAATATTCGTCTAAACCCGAGTTGTTGTGCTTTAAGCTCTAGAGAGGATCCTGGATCCGTTATTGCTACGAAGCGGTGGACTGCCTCTTTTTCTCCGAGCTCTTTTTTAACGCGTTCGAGAAAGTAATCCATTAGACAGTTGGGTTCTAGTGTTGATCCTGATTTACTGGAGACAATGAAGAGGGTTTGTTTAAGGTCGATTCTTTTTTCGAACGCGCGGATTTGTTGTGGATCCACTGAATCCAGTACAAGGAGTTCAGGGTACCCTTTTTGGGGACCAAAACTTTTAGCGAGTACTTCTGGGCATAGGCTCGAACCGCCCATGCCTAATAATAAGGCGTGTGAGAAGCCGCCTACTGCGAATTCGCTCCTGTACTTGTTTAGTTCTCTCACCCGTGGGAGTTGGGTCTCCACTATGTCAAGCCACCCTAACCATTCAGACTCGCCGTTTCCGGTCCAAAGTGTACTATCTTTTTGCCAGAGCCTGGCTGTACCGTTGTTGGCTTGCCAATCCGCCAATACGGCTTGAAACCGTTTTTGAAGCCGTTCGTTCAAATAACACAATTGAGAGTTCATATACATCTGCCCCATTTATACCCACACTTGTCTAAATGGGCAGTGATTGCCGCATCAGACTCGGTTCAAACGTGTGGGTTTGCAATGTTTAACAAACCTGGCAGCTTATCACAATCTCCTTATTGTGGTGGGGAGTGTGATGGATTTGGATTTTATTCATTTTGAGTATGCTTAGCGAGGGGGCAGTCGAAATTGCAGTGGATTCAGAAGCTAGGTGTTATTGCGCGTTTTGGAGAAGGGCTTGAAGTCTTGGATTGCAACATATGTTTGGGTTTGATAAATGTTTTCTTAGAAGCCAATGTAGCTCAGCGGTAGAGCAGCGGTTTCGTAAACCGCCGGTCGCCGGTTCAAATCCGGCCATTGGCTCCAGCGGCTTGGTTACCATCATTAAAGACTCCAGCTGTCCTCAGAGATAGTCAACCAAGTTGCCTTTGGGTTGTATACCACTTTTTGGATTGGCAAAGCATACTTTTTTAGATGGGATACAAAAGTGCGTGTTTACACGTGCACGGCTTGGTAATAAGAATTAGCCACTAGCTGGGCAACTTTGAGAGAACAATTATTGATTGAGGAAACTGTACTATGGTTACAGGCCTTATAGTAGCGGCTGGGCGTAGCACTCGGATGGGTGGGGCAATTGACAAGGTATTGCTTGAAGTAGCAGGTGCTCCCGTTTTGGTGCATTCATGGTGGCGTTTCGATGAGTGTGACTTAGTTAATTGGATTGTGATTGTTACCCGTGCGGAGTTGGTGGATGCGGTTTCTGAAATGGGGCGGACCTTTCAGATGCAAAAGCCTTTTAAGGTGGTAGTGGGGGGAATGGCTCGGCAGGACTCGGTGTGGAATGGGCTTCAAGCGGTGCCGAATGGCACGGAAATTGTGGCGATTCATGATGCTGCCCGACCGTGCATAACAGAGTGGACAATTAGGCGTACAATTGAAGTGGCACGAGAAAAAGGTGCAGCGATAGCGGCCCAGCCGATAGTCGACACTGTAAAAGAGTCGGTGGATGGGATAGTGATTAACCGAACATTGGATCGCTCAGTGTTATGGGCAGCCCAAACACCGCAGACTTTTCAATACCACATTATTCTAAGGGCTTATTCTATTGCTCAGGAGAAGGCAATAACCATCACCGATGACGCCGCGGCGTGTGAGATAATTGGCGTACCGGTGTGGTTAGTCCGATCAGATAAACCAAATCCGAAGCTTACAGTGCCGGAGGATGTCGCTTACATTCGCGGGTTGCTCGCAGATAAATGATGGGGGTGGAATGTGTGAAAAAAGTGGTTATTCACGCGGGACTGGTTGAGATTCGACCCTGATTCGGTAATACCTTGCATCGAAATTAGTTATTGCCCCAGGGTCAAGGTAATTTGTGATTGTGGATTCGGGGGTGATTAAAATTGGGCCTGCAATGTCTTCGAAAGGAGCGTTAACACTTAGGTTTTTAGGTGTTGCTGCTTGTACGTAACATTTACTTCCCGAGGGTGCACTCCAGTAGATTTTTACGTCTGAACCGGCGGTTTCTATTGAAGTGATAATTACTTCACTTGGGGGTGCAGGGGGAGGGGGTTCTGGGGCGAACGCAATCCCTCGGAATGCAGTGTAGGGAGGTGCCGAAGCAATTATGGTAGCAGTCTCGGTACTTGGTGCCATATTGTAACCCGCTGAATCCACAGCAGCGTATAAAGCACCGCCGCCACTTGCTGTGCCTGCTCCAGTCGTGCCATATAGATATACGTTGGTTCGTGTTTCAGAGATAGAGACAATCGCCACTAATCCTCGTATGCTAGGCGCCCTTATCACACCGTTGGAAATCCATTGCCCTTGCACATAGGAGTACTTAATAATACCTGCCCCTGAGGTATCATCGGCGACATACATCGTGTCTGGTTGCTGGGTACCAAGTAAGCTCAAAATTACGAATGAGTAAGGATTAATGCCTGTAGTGGGGATACCTGGGAGATTAGTCATGGTTACTGGACCACTGGTGGGTAATCCTATTCCTACTGTGCCGATCCGGAATGAGGAAGCTCCTGAGCTTACGTATAGTTGATCGAAGAAAATCCCTAGTTGGCGAGTGTTATTGACTGGATTTGTGCTTACTATCGTTGCCATTGAAGAGCCGCGGGTGGTAAAAGCCACTCCACCAGGCGCAGTACTACGTGTGCCGGCTCCACTTACCCAAATATTAGTGCCGTCGGTGGTGATTGCGCTCCGGGGGTTATTAGCCGAGGCAAAGTTTGTCAGAGCGGTTGAGGTATCAACATTGGCCATGTAGTCTACAATTGCTACAACTCGGGGAATCAAGGTGGACGCAGAGTCAGCTAATACATTCGTTCCTCCAAGCGTAGTACCGTAGCCAATCATGGCTAAGAAACGTTTATCGGGGGAACGGGTGATCAACCCTTCGGAAGTTGCCGTTCCGCTTGCAATGAAAGGATAAAAACCAGGGCCGTTTGTAGTTGGTAGCATGATGGACTGCACCAGGGTGCCGTTTGTCGTGTATTCGTCGAGAAAGACTGGTGAACCTGTATTAGTTAGCGGCATTGAGCCGTCGCCTACCCGAAAAATGATCAAGTTACCTGGTGTAAATGGTGCTGCTGTAAGCACCGCAGTCGAAATTTGCACCAAGAACACATTGCTTAGCTTAGTCAATTTTTTCATACCGCTCCTCACTCAAATGCAATATTGATACTTTTTGGAGAATCGGGCAACAGTTTTTCGGTCGAACTTAGCTTTTTCGGACCTAGGGCTGGAACTTGTTGTTTGAGTGAACAAACCTAACATGGTAGAGTTTGGTTACATGCTTCGCGAAGTAGTGTGAGGATTTCCTGGTGCACGCGGTGTGTCTGTAATGAGGCACTCATGATAACCCTTTGGAAGCAGGCATCTTCGGGGTTATATGGATTTTTTGAACACTCTAATAAATTAGCGCTTTTTGGGTTATGTAGGGACTTTGGTACAATTTTTAAGGGTGGATACTTGTGGGACTTAAAGTAATGACTCCGAATCGGCAAGCCACCCATTATGCTGCAGTGTTTGTTCCACGTACAGCGGTGCCAAGGGCGGCATCCTTAGCGAGAGTGAAGGGAGGAGGTTTCACTGAGAACATTACCAGGGCTTAAGGGTTGGGAGACAATGGGCTACTTACATTTGGCCTGCTGATTCAGGATCATTTTATTAGATGCTACCCAGTTAAAACGCCAGGAAAACCGGATTGATTGGATGGGGTTGGCGAGGTTTGGTTCATTGATGGGTGTTGGAGCCTTGTGCCGGATTTGAGGGAACAAAGGTATTGGTTAGAAGATAGACTTGTTTATTCATTGTGTTTTAGGGTTAAAGGGTAGCATTTTCACGTGGGGGGTTTAAAGATTTGTTGGTTTTATTGGGATGCCTGAAGTAAATTCCAATGTGATGGACGATCAGAAATCATGTCAAAGTAAAGGCATGCCTTTAGGTGAGTGGTTGGTTCGAACTAATCTCTTGGTTTGGCTTATTATTTCAGTAGCCCAGACCACTTTTAGTGCGGAGGTAGTAGTACCTTTTGGGGCTGTATGGCGCTGGATAAAAGGCACCAATGAGGTGTCCAACCCTATTACGGCTTGGCAGACTAATGAATTCGATGATTCGGGGTGGTTGATCGGAAGCGCCCCATTTCATTACGGTGAAAACCTGTCAGAGGGTACGCTACTGAGCGACATGCGGAGCAATTACTCATGTATTTTTCTACGGAAACAATTTGTGGTGACAAACGCGGCGCAAGTTTCAGGGGTTAGGTTAATAGCTAATTACGACGATGGATTTGTTGCATGGATCAACGGTGTTGAGATCGCTCGTGCAAATGTTACTAATGCTGTCCTCAGATATACTAACACCGCCTCTGCAGGACATGAGGCAGGTACGCCAGAGGTTTTCGTAGTTACGAATTCGCCGGCAAGCTTTTTGCGGAGTGGTACTAATGTACTCGCTGTACAAGCCTTTAACGTTAGCTTGTCGGCTAGCTCGGACTTTCGGTTCGATGCCCAACTCGAGATTGACATCTTCGATACGGCCACGCCCGTTATTACGAACGTTTTCCCACCACCGGATTGTGTGGTGGGTGTGCTGACACAAGTCACGGTTTGGTTTAATAAGGGTGTTACCGGTGTGGATGAGGCTGATTTATTTGTAGGGGGGCAACCGGCAACTGGGTTGATTGGTGTGCCAGGAACGAATTGTTATGTATTTATATTCGCACAGCCGCAACCTGGATTGATTATGTTTAGCTGGGATGAGGCCCACGGGATTGTGGACTTAACAGGACAACCTTTTGATAGCACTGCTCCTGGATCGGTGTGGAATTATTTTGTACAGGACATTGATTGGCCGAGCCTTGTCCAAGTGACTCCAATGCCAGGTACTGAAGTGAAGCGGCTTACCCAAGTGGAGATCTGGTTCAATGAACCCGTGCAAGGTGTCGATGCCTCGGATTTGCTGGTGAATGGTCAACCGGCTGTTGAGGTCACAGGCGCGGAGGCTGGGCCATATGTGTTCACCTTTACTGAGCCTGTACCGGGGCAAGTCCAATTTACTTGGGCGTCCAACCACGGCATCCATGATTATGCTTCAAATTTATTTGCAGGTTCTAACTGGGTGGTTCTACTGAATCCAGGCTTATCTCACGCCGAGGTAGTGATCAGCGAATTTGTGGCAGGGAATACCACTGGGTTAAAGGATGAGGATGGAGATTATTCGGACTGGGTTGAAATTTGCAACCGCAGTACAATCACTGTGAATCTTCTCGGGTGGTCACTCACTGATGACCCAAGCGTCCCTGGGAAATGGACGTTCCCCGAGAAGGTATTAAACCCGGGGGAATACCTGATCGTTTTTTGCTCCGGAAAGGACCGTCGGGCACTCACAGGAACAAACAAGCTTCATACGAACTTTAGGCTAGGGCTGTATGGCGAGTACTTAGGCTTGTATAGTCCAGAGTACCCACGAGTAGCAGCGTGTGAATTTACCCCTTCTTATCCTGAACAGCGAAACGATTTTTCTTACGGACTAGATTCGAATGGGCAGTGGAAATACTACAAAACCCCTACACCAGGCGCTCCAAATGGCACCAGCGACATCGTGACAGTTGCGCCAGAACCGCATTTCAGTATCGGGCGCGGGTTATTTGATCAGCCATTTAACTTGCTGCTTACCACCACGTTACCTGAGGGGGTGATCCGTTACACCCTCGATGGCAGCGAGCCGAGTTTGCAAAATGGAATTACGTATACTGGTCCGATCCGGATTACTAATACCACTGTGGTAAGGGCGGCCGTGTTTGCGAACAGTTATCTCCCTTCACGGGTGGTAACACACAGTTACATTTTTCTCGACAGTGTGCCTTTTCAGTCGAAAAATCCGCCGGGCTTTACGAATTCCTGGGGCCGGAACAATCCCAACTTTACCAGTAACAACGTACCGGCTCCCTATTACTTAGGTGAAGGTGTGATCCCTGCTTACTATGAAATGGATTGGGATCCACTACGTATCGATCCTACCAATCCTGCTTCACCCATTGACCCAGAAAAGTTTGAACGGCTATGGAAAGGGCTCCGTGATCTGCCGGTGGTTTCAATAGTAATGCGATATGAGGATATGTTTGGGCCTGGTGGACTTTATCCTACCTCCTCTTCAGGTAATAAGGCTCCGAATGAGAAGCCGTGTTCGGTGGAAATGCTAATGCAAAATGGTTCAACCTTATTTGCTGTGTCAGCCGGCATAGATTTGCATGGCAACGCAAGTCGTGATCCACACAAAAATCCCAAGCACGGGTTCAAGTTGAATTTCCGGGGCGAATTCGGCCCATCTAAACTCAAATGCAAGCTGTTTGAGGATTCACCGGTAACTGAGTTCGATGATCTTATCTTACGACCTGATTTTAACAGTAGTTGGCGGCATTGGTCTGATACGGCCGGGAATGGGAACGGCGCGTTTCAGCGTAGTCGAGCTAGTCGTACGCGTGACGCTTGGATCAAGCATACTTTTCGGGACATGGGGCATGCGGCAAGTCACACACGGTATGTCCATTTGTTCATCAATGGTCTATACTGGGGGATCTACGATTTTAGTGAGCAACCCACGAAACATTTTGGAGCGGCTTATTTTGGTGGTACCCCAGACGAATATGACGCATATGACCAGGGTATCTGCAAGGCAGAAACAACTGTCGCTTACAATGCGATGCTTTCAATTACGAATTTGGTGGACAACGCAAATTACGAGCGCATTAAACAGTACTTGGATATCACAGAGTTCATAGATTACACCTTGCTTCATTTTTTTGTTGGGCACCAAGATTGGGGAAATAACAAGAACTGGCATGCGCTTAGACGTCGTGTTTCTGGGCCGGCTGGCACGTTCAAATACTTTCCTTGGGATGGCGAATGCATTTTGCTTGAAACCAACGTGAACCGGGTCCCCAATGCCGGAGGGAGCACGGATGTGCCGAGCGGCTTGTTCACGAAGCTGGATGATAATCCGCAGTTCAGGCTCGATTTTGCTGATCGCGTGCATAAACACATGATTGCTCGGGGTGGTGCTTTAACCCGTGAAGCGAATATAGCACGCTGGAATTATTGGATGGGCCTTTTGGATAATGCCATTGTAGCTGAATCATGCCGGTGGGGTGCGTACCGATTAAAGGTTCATCGGTATTCAGAGGGCACGTATCAACTTTACACCCGTGAAGAGCATTGGTTGCCAGAGCATTTCCGTATGACGAACACGTATTTTGCAGTGCGGCCGGAAATAGTGCTGAGTCAATTGCGAAGCGCTGGATTGTACCCAACCATCGATGCCCCTGAGTTTCGAGAGGGTTCGCTCACCGGTAACATCATTGGAAGCGGCCGCGTGCCTGTAGGGTTTACGCTGGTTATGAGGAATCCGAACGTAAGTGGTACCATTTATTACACCACAAATGGTGCAGATCCACGCGTATATTATTCGGGGTTAGTCAGTACTAATGCCCTGGTTTATACCCAGCCACTGGTGTTGACGAGGACGCTTACAATTAAGGCCCGTGTATTAAGTGGTGGTACTTGGAGTGCCCTTAATGAAGCTACGTTTACAGTGGGTGAGATTGGATTACCATTGCGAATTACTGAGATAATGTATAATCCGCCAGGAGGTAATGCTTACGAATTCATAGAGATCCAAAACGTGGGGTCTGCGCCATTAGATATTGGTGGGTTTAGTTTCCAAGGGATAGGTTTTGTGTTTCCAGCGGGGACTGTGATTGTCCCGGGGCAAGTTTTGGTGCTGGCCAACAATGCTAACCCTGCCGAATTTGCAATGCGGTATCCAGGAGTGCGAGTGTTTGGCTATTACACTGGTAATCTCAATAACGGTGGTGAACGAATTGCAATTTTGGACCGGGCTGGGCACGTGGTTATTGCGGTCCACTATGACGATGAGAATGGATGGCCTTTAGCAGCTGACGGATCAGAGTATTCGCTGGAGATTATTGATCCGTGGGGTGACCCAAACGCACCTGCGAATTGGCAAACAAGTCCGGTGTTGTATGGTAGGCCCGGCTTGGCGCCAAGCCCACCTGCTGCTTCGCCTGTGGTGATCAATGAGCTCATGGCTGACAACAAAACCGCAGTAGAAAATGAAGGTACATACCCAGACTGGATCGAGCTATATAACAGGAGTTCAGGTCCTGTAGACATTTCTAACTGGAGTTTGACGGATTCGAGCGAGCCACGAAAATTTGTGTTCCCGGTCGGTACGGTGATTCCTTCCGGTGGATACTTGGTAGTTTGGTGCGATACAGCTACTAACCTTCCAGGACTTCACACTGGATTTGCGTTGTCGAAGAAAGGTGAGACAGTCTCCCTATTTGATTCAAATACAAATCGTGTGGACGCTGTCACTTTCGGGGTCCAGTTAACGGATTATTCGGTGGGGAGGGTGGGTGAGCGGTGGGCATTGACTGTGCCAACACCATGCTCTGAAAACAGGCTTGCTACCTTGGTGGGCCAAACGAATTTGGTGATTAATGAATGGTTAGCAAACGCACCACTCGGTAGTGCAGGCTGGATAGAGCTTTACAATAAGGATCCAAGTTTTCCTGTTGCTCTTCAGGGGATTTGGATCGCTGTAAACGATGCTATGTGCCGGTATCAAGCGTTGTCTTTCATCCCACCCAAGGGATTTATCAGATTGTTTGCTGATGAGTTGCCGGGTGCAGAGCATCTCGGACTTAAATTGCCCGCTGAAGGTGGGGTCATAGTGTTATACGACGCCAGTGCAAATGAGGTAGATCGTGTTGTTTACGGGCCACAAGTTGAGGATGTTTCAGAAGGGCGGTTGCCTGACGGCACTACAAACGTAGTAAAGTTTATACAAAGTTCAAGTCCGGAACAGAGCAATTATTTGGGCCAATGGAATGGACCAGTTTTGAATGAAGTTTTGGCCCGCAACTCTCGCGCAGTATTGGCCCCTTGGAGTGCATATGCAGATTTCATCGAGCTTTATAATCCTACCTCAACTAATTTCTCCTTAAGTGGAATGGCTTTAGGACGTGGGCAATCGGCTGCAGATAAATGGTTTTTTCCATCCGGCGCAAGTATTGGTCCGGGCGGATACTTAGTGATATGGTGCGATGGTTCGCGCCCTGCTTCAACCACTGCGTCGGCGGCGTTAAACACCGGTTTTAAACTCCTTGGGGAAGGTGGAGCAGTATATCTATTCGACTCAGTGGGCAACGTGGTGGACAGCATAGCCTATGGTTTGCAGGTGGAAGATATGCCAATTGGACGCGTTAATGATCAGTGGCAGTTGTTGGCGAAACCGACTCCAGGCTACTCAAATGCAATACCAGCTCCCTTAGGTGCAGCCACAAGCCTTTGCATTAATGAGTGGATGGCGGCACCGTTAACCGGTGAAGATTGGTTTGAGATCTATAATCGAAGCGAACTGCCAGTAGACATAAGCGGATTTTACTTAACAGATGACCCTTCGGTAGCTGGCATTGTTAAATCGCCTATTCCACCGCTTAGTTTTATAGGAGCGCGAAAATGGGTTTTATTCATCGCAGATGGGAATCCTTCAGCAGGTGCTAACCATGTAAATTTTAAGTTGGACGCGAAGGGTGAAACGGTCCGGATTTATACACCGCAAACAAATTTAATCGATGCCGTTGACTTCGGGTTGCAAACCCCTGGTGTGTCCCAAGGCCGGTTACCTGACGGAGCAGATCGAATTGTTGATTTTGTACGGACTCCCACGCCGGGTACCGCTAATTACCTCCTGTTGGAAAAGGTGATTATTAATGAGGTTCTAACCCACACTGACCCTCCATTAGAGGACGCAATTGAGTTATACAATCCTTCAAGTGAAGTTGTTGAAATCGGAGGCTGGTATATTAGCGATAGCTTGAGTGATCCAAAACGGTTTAGAATACCGGCAGGCACTGTTATTCCCCCGGGCGGATACGTTGTCTTCTATCAGTATCAGTTTGGTTCAACCAATGGGGAGGATGACGAGCCTCCTTTGTTTGCGCTTAACTCGGCCCATGGCGACTCAGTTTACCTGTTTGAAACAGATTCAACTGGTAATCTCACTGGCCGTCGCGTTGGTGTAAGTTTCGGACCGGCGCCGAATGGTGTCTCGTTTGGACGATTCCTAACCAGTGTTGGAGAAGAATTTGTTTTAATGAGTCGTCGGACGTTTGGCGTGGATAACCCCCGGACCCCAGATGAATTTCGTAGGGGGAGTGGAATGCCCAATGCATATCCGTTGGTGGGGCCAATCGTAATCAATGAGATCATGTATGCTCCGCCCAATTTCGGTACAAACAACCCCGACATTGAGGAGTTTATCGAGTTGTTCAACATTAGCGACGTAGCTGTGCCTTTGTATGATCCCGCCTACCCCACAAATACTTGGCGGATAGATAACGCAGTAAAATTTAGCTTTGCGCCAGGGACAGTAATACCCCCACGAGGCATATTACTTGTGGTACCATTTGATCCGCTGAATAATCCAGCCGCAACAGCTGCATTCCGCGTCCGTTATAATACCGATGCACCGTTAGTTGGACCTTACATGGGTCGCTTAGACAATGCCGGGGAGACAATTGAACTTTTGCGCCCTGACACACCACAGTTGCCACCGCATCCAGATGCTGGTTATGTGCCTTATATTCTTGTTGAAAGAATCAGCTATTTGCCTATCTCGCCATGGCCAACCGAGGCGGCAGGCCAAGGTGCTTCGCTGCAAAGAATTGTGTCCGAAAATTTTGGTAACGATCCAATGAATTGGCGTGCGGGCTTGCCAACAGCCGGAAGGATAAACATTAAGCCTCCAATGGGTAGTGTGGAAATGATCGGTCAAGACACTATTAAGCTTAAATTTATCGTAGAACCGGGTTTGACGTACCAGCTGGAATACAAAGATGACTTGTTGGATTCCGTGTGGATACCTGTTAATCCCTCAGTAATGGTGGACTCTTCAGAGTACATCGTTGAGATGTCTGCAACCAACACGCCTCGTCGTTTTTACCGTCTGGTTCTGCGTCCTTAACAAGGGGCAGGATTTTCCAGTAAGGTACCGGTGTCGATTTTTGGGGGTGGTTGTGTTTCAAAAGACGCCATAATTAAACAGATTTATGCTTATCTTGGAAGGGATTGGCAGTTTTCGAAAACTTACCCACTAGTTCGTATACGCGAACTTGGTTGGATAGGCTTGCATAATCCTAAGTTTGGCTTATTTTTAAGCAACATTTGCTTTATGGGAAGAGACGCAAAAAAGAAGGCTTGGTTGCTTGGCTTGGGTTGTGATTCGGACGGTCATATACGAATTACAAAAGGGGAAAATTTTACAATTTTGGGGGGTAAAGAGGAAACGCACGAAGCGATGACCGAGGTGGCAATAAAAATCAATGAGAAGCTGGCTAAGAAGGGGAAGACACTAGATTCAGTAAGTTCAGAGGAATTTAACGAGATCGCTGAATCAGTGGGGCTTAAACCCTTAAACCTGCCGCGAGCAGAAGGGGATTAATCCTTTGCAGGCGAGTGTTGGAAACGCTCCCAAGCCGGATTCGCGTTTTGCAGCTGACGGCAAATTGGTTGTACTATTTTGAACAGTCCTAAACGGGACATGGAATTTTGGAAACTGGCAGCAAGTTGGAACAGTGAATTTAAGTTAGTTCGCTGGTGATGGGTTAGGGGTATTTGGGTATTGTCCCGCTTCCCTATGGATTCTAGACGGTGCAAACGCGTACTTTCCACATGAGCACCAAGGTGATTAACTTCTCCCCAGGCCGTTTTCGGATCTAGCTCGCGTGCTTCTTTGGGAATGGAGGTGGACTTATTCGAGACCTATGTCCAAATTATAGCGGTAAATGTGGGTTCGGAATTAGCGATTGGTTTGATAACTTTTTAGCGCTTTGAGAATGTAAGCCATATTCTCAGCGATATCGTCCATTGTCCTCATACCTTCCTCGTCATTTAACACATCGCCAGGTTGTAGCCCGATAGCAAAGTTCCAGTACGAACTTCCCACTATGTAAAAGTGATTGATAGCGAAGAAAGACACTATTTCATTGTACACCTGTACTGCCCCGCCGCGCCTAACTGTGACAACAGGGGTTCCGACCTTACCTTTGAACAAGAACCCATTGAGTCGTGCGACCAACCCGGCTCTATCGATTACATTTTTGACCCAGCCTGTCACTGAACCAAACCAAGTAGGTGAACCAATGACAATCCCATCTGCCTTAAGAAGTTGGTCAAGGACAGCATTGAGATCGTCATCTTGAGCGCAGCGGGCCGTCCCGCGGCATCGAAAACACGCACGACAGGGGTCGATTTTTAGTTCAGCCAAGTGGATTAACGAGGTTTGGACCCCATGTGATTGGAGTTTATTTGCCACGCGATTGAGACAGATCTCAGTGTTACCGTTTTTCCGAGGCGAACCGTTGAGGAGAACAACGCTTATATTCATACCATTTAAGATATAACGTGAGTTTGGGGCCAGTTAACAAGCTGAAACTTAGAGGGTGTGAGGTAGACTCTAGCCCGCGCACATTTTACTACGAGGAGCACGAGTTGCCATGGGGACTTAGAGAGGAAAAATTGCGTGGGTTACCCCCGCCATGGTACCATTTTGGGAGAGTGCATGAGGGGTACTCTACGGGTGCTGTATTAAACCCTGATGCAAATTTGATCCACCAAAATTTTTGTTGATATTGTGCAGGATCAAATATTAGTTTCGTGAAGGAGCGAAAATGGACAGGAGCCACCGCCTGAAATCGTTCACTCTAATAGAGCTGCTTGTGGTAATAGGAGTAATCGGGGTGCTCGTAGGATTACTCGTACCTGCTTTAATGACCGTAGGGGCACGTCCTAAACAATTGGTATGTGCGAATAACCTTCGGCAGTGGGGACAAGCTACCGCCTTGTATGTGGCTGTGGAGAATGATTTTTTGCCGCCGGAGGGATGGCCGAACCCGCCCCGTATTCCCACTCGATCTTCGCATTCAAACGCCTGGTACGTAGTATTACCACGTGTAATAAGAATTCCTGATTATTATCAACTTTCCTGGCGGACCAACCCTGAGGTTGATCCGCCGCAGTGCATATGGATCTGCCCGTCTAATCCGAGAAGAAGCAATGGAAACAACCTCTTTCATTACTGTTTAAATGGTTACGTGGACGGACGTGGAGATGCGGATAGGCCTGTCACACTGGCAACGATTGAATCGCCCGGGAATCTGGTTTGGCTTTTCGATAGCAAGAACTTACCTGCCGTTGGGTATTGGAACTTTGCTCACACAAATTTGCATAAACGTGGAGCCAATTTCCTATTTTTGGATGGACACGTTGGTCGATTCAATTGCGAGGTTTATTGGGACTTTACCAGGGACAGGGGGAGACCAACAAACGCTGCATTTCGGTGGTTACCTTGATTGTGGTAGAAGGGGTAGGCCTCCCTTTGTAGAGGCGGATTATTGTGGGTGACGGTACACCCGAAGGAATCCCAAAGGAAATGGGATTTGAACAGTTGCAACCGCAGTAGTGCTGCCTGGTTTGATGTTGGTCATAACTGGTTGCCATGAGGATAGGTCTTTTGACCATTCCACTGAGTACAACCTAGAAGGGGCGGCTTCCCATTGGATGTGAGCAAACCCTTGCTGAACTTGGATTGATACAAGATGGAATGGGATATCAAACGGGTTTGCGAAGGCTACCGTTACTGGTAGGTGATCTGACGCTGTGGCACTGTCTGAGGCCAGTAACCCCATCGGCCGATCAGTTAGTGTATCTGTTCGGAATACATATCCACTGGCAATGTTCGAGTACAAAATTCCGCATGGTAAGATATAGTCGTACCTGGCTGTAAGCGATGTTGCTTGGATTGAGAAGGTCAATGGGCTTAACGTAGTTGGTTCAGTAGGCGTGGTAAGAAACAAACCGGTCGCCGAATTAATAAGTGCTTTAAAAACGGGTGAGTTTGTGTTTGTTTCGTTCAAGTCCCCCGTCAGCAGGTAGGGTCGCGGAAAGTTTGATGTCAGAAATGCCGTCACGAGAAAATTGGAAATTGCGGCCGCTTCGGCAGCTCGCCGTTCTTTGTCTGCAGTCGTAGAGCCCGACTTCAAATGCACAGTGAAGACATGAACAGGCGTGGGAAAGCCAGGAATAAAAATCTCCGCTTCGAATAGATCCCGAGTAAATACGTTTGAGACCCCAAAGTTTGTGAGGCCGGCCCGTGCAAGCCAACTCGTCGATCTGAGAATTGGGTAACGTGAGGCAATTGCGCTCTTTATGTTCCCATCGGTGCCCGAATTGTAAACCACCGTGTACCCGGGTAGATACATACGAACGAAATTAGTCATTTCGTATGCGTATTTCTGAGGGATTTCTTGGAAGGTGATGATATCTGGTTTAAGAAAGGCCATTTGCCGTCCTATGGCCTGGACTTGTAATGAGTTAGTTGTCCAGTTGGTTACGCCATTGCCTTTTACGTTATAGGTTAGGACAGAGAATACGCGTACTGGGTTAGTCTGGGCGATGACTTGAAGGGCCCAGAATAAGCCAAGCAAAACACCCCACCACTTTCTGCACCCCCGCCCACCTCCATGCATATACATGACGTAATAAAGTTAACGTGAAGTTTCAAATTGGCAATACTGCTCGAATCTAATTTTCCTTACATGAGTGTGACATTATACCATCTGGAGTTGCGATAAATATCCTTCAGAAAAGGGAAATCTTCCCGGTGGAAATGTGTAACCTCAGCGTGTGGCTATGACTTTGAAGGCCTTAATTAATTTGAGAGTGACGCTTAAACATTCAGAGGCACTGAAGTGCGGTACTATCAAGTCCAGGGTGCTTTTAGAAATATCAGGAGTGCATAAATCATGTCTGCGGGATGCGAGTATGGATCTGTGATCGGCCGATCTACAGGAGGCCCTCACATTTAAAGGGGGATGGCATGGGTTGCTACAAGCAAGAAAGGGGCGCTCAACCCCAAGTGAGTTGAGATTCGGGTAGGAGATGGGACAAATTACTTTCGAGTCTCGGTTGGCAAGTACTTATGGATTTTTTATAGACTTAGGTGATAGTCCCCTTAGTTGGTCAACGTGGGAGCGACATCGTTTGCATGTGACGCAGTAAAGGTGTCAAGTTAGTCCTTCATGCGTGTTTGGAGTGAGAATGTTTTAGCACTCGTAAAAAGGATGGTGGAGCAATCGCGTTTGGACTGCTCCACCAATATGAATGAGCCCACTTTATTACCGGACCAGGATGCGGAAGAAAGTAGCTGTTCCTGTGTTGGGCACGACAAACGTTATAGTATTTCCTGTTCCGATCTGTGGGTTATTGGGAATTACGCCTGGGGTCTCAGCCCATGGCCCAAACAGAGTGGGTGCCGATTCCAATGTATAGGTGTAACCCCTTTGTGTAGGACAAGCTACTACAATTTCGCTACCGCTCAAGGAAATGACCAGGTTTGGACGAAGTGGTGTACCTTGGTTAGCACCTTCGGTAGTTAAGATTCCATATTGGCTTAATGCGGTCCAGTTTGCTGCCCAATTAACCTTTGCAAATGCACCTTTGAAAGGTGCTAAATCGTAGAATCCGTCGTTTGGCGGGAGGATAGTGGTTATGAATGCGGGGCTATCTAGGGCTGGTCGTGGGTCTAGCTTGCCGTCATTGGTGCGGCTTATACTTCGCAACATTGGATTTAAGATCAAGTTACTCTTGCTAGTGTCCTCGAAAAGGTAAACCTGTGCGTTTGGGGTTTCTGCAACTGGTCTTGCAAACCCCCACCAAAGGTTGTTATCGATTTTGATAAGGCCGTTGGTTAAGAACCAACCTGAGTCTGGGTCTATGTTTATACCGGCGCCGCCGAAGTCTGTGATGATGCTGTTTCGCAGTGTAGGGGCAGCGTAATCGCGGACCAGTAGGGCACGGTTACCGGTGGTGTTGGTACCGGCACCGATCAACGTTGCGTTGTAAATTTCGAATGTAGCGAGCGGTGTGTTGCTTACAACCAATTCTTTTGGCTCGCCATTCCATTCACCAGCTTGATCTTTTAAACCAGGTTCCTGAATAACGAATAGGAACTGGACTCTTCCGCGGTATCCTTGGTCTACGTCAAAGGCATCGTCATCGTTGAAGGCACACACTATGTATTTTAGGTCGACGGTTCCGCCGAAGATTTCCACTCCGTCGTCGGCCGCAGCATAAGTTTCAACGTGGTCTATAACAGTTCGGCGGCCTACTCCAGCTAGGGTTAAGCCATTAAGCTCTTTGTCGGTTGTTATTTTAAAGCCTGCGTGGCGTATTGAGACGTATCGAAGAATGCCTGAGCAATCGTCATCGTTGTCGCCTCCATATCTATGGACGTGTTGTCCTGCGATTTGCAAGTCAGGTAGGCCCTCGAACACGTCGTATTTGGGGTTAGCTGCATTCCCTGCGGCGTCAAGGCTGGTATTTATGCGTGCGTTACCTAATATGACGAGTCCTCCCCAAAGACCGCGGGCGAACAATGGTAGATCGAATGGGTCGGTTACGTCGTCCTGGTCAGAAGTAAATATGATGGGGCGATCCCAAGTACCCTCTGCGATTATTTTAGCGCCGCGTGTGATGAAGAGTGCGCTGACAGTATTAGGATCGCCAGGGGTGCCTGTTTTACCTTTGATTACTGTACCGGGTTCGATTGTGAGGGTGGCGTTGCTTAGGACGTAAATTTTACCGTTCAAGATGTATTCGTTTGTGGCATACCAAGTAGTGTCGCTTGTAATATTGGTTGACACTTGAACGGTAGCGGCCCAAGAGGTTGTATTTTGAGTTGTTATTGCAACGAGGGTTCCAAAAACCATTGAGTTGATGGTACGTAACTTTAGGTTTAGGTTGGATGTGATAGGTCGGTTTGTTTTCATGGCTGCTTCATATATAAACGAGAAATTTAACAGTGCGTTTGCAGAAGTGTTACGAATTGGAAAATAATGCCAGCTCTAGGTAGTAAGGGTTGAACTAAACCATTACAGTTGGACTGTCAGATGAAGTGCAAGAGAAACCCCGCGGGAAAAAGAGGAGTATACGAATTTACTGTTTTTTCCATATGTGCGTTCAATGGTTGGATTTAGCAGATTTCTTACCGCAAGTCTGATGGACGTCCGTCGACTCATTTTTTGTGACAGAATGAGATCGAGCCGGGGCGCAGGCTGTTCGTAGACGTCCTCAGTGGCAAGGCTGGCAATAACAATCCGTGGCCCTACCATATTAAACACCAAAGATGCGCTTGTGCCCCAAACGGGATTATCATAAGCTAAATCTACGTTTAAGATGTAGGGGGGCTGATCGAATAAAGGACGTGAGCTTGGGACGGAACCCAGAATTGCTTTTTTATTTGCAAGTTCGGTAGCTGTGAGTGGAGTTCTGGAGTGAATCCATGAGAAGTTACCTCCCAGGCTCCAGTCTGCTAAGAGAGGGTCTATGAATGAAAGGCTTTTTCGTAATTCTAGTTCTACTCCAAAGACCTCGGCGTGATCTCGGTTTTCGTAGCTAATTAAATCACCCACCATTGAGATGAATCGGCGTTCAATGGGTCTGTGAATAAATTTTCGGAAAACGCTGAGGCTTATTAGTTCGTTATGAGTTGGGAACCATTCCAGCCTTAAGTCGTAATTTTCAATCTCGGAAATCTCCAGACGAGGGTTCCCGTCCACCTCGATGTCCAGAACAGGGTCGTAACTTCGAAAAGCAGCTAGTTCTCGTACGGTAGGCCTTGCAATGGTGTGGGACCAATTAAGTCTCAAATTTGCATTAGATGATAAATGCCAAATCAATCCCGCAGCCGGTAGAATGTTTATCTCATTTAACGTGGCGGAATTTGTGCGAGCTCCTGTGATGGAGTTTTCTATGTAGCTGAGTGAGTCGACTCTGAGTTCGGTACTTTCTACTCTTGCTCCTCCAACCAATTTTAATCTGTCCCAAAAGGGGAACTCTACCATGCCATAGTATGCTGAGATTCTGGAGTCGGCCTTATACGTTGAGTTGAAACTGGAAATGTATCTATGCCATTCAAACAAAGTGCTGCCACCAGGACCAGGCTGTGGATTGTACCCCAAATTCGACTCTGTCAAATATGAATTTGGGTCTCCGCTGAATGGTGCATCACCACGATAATATATTTGCCGTTCTTCGAAAAATCGGTCGGAGACACTTAGATACCACCCTACTTTCAGCTTCCCATCTTCAGCCGTCCCAGTTTCAAATGGGAGGGATAAGTCTACCTTCGGATTAAGGTTGTTTTCTTTCAGGTTCCTAAAGTATCTGGTCGGATCTTGTGGGTCTGGTAAGTAATTTCGCCCCGTGGCATAAACGCCTTCTTCTAATACCATATTGAAGAAGCGAGTGTCGGGTTCCCCTTGCGTGGTTACGGTCGAAGATATAAGCCATTCTAAATTTGCAGAGCCTAGTGTTGGAAATTCATTTTTACCCTTGAGTTGAATAGTGCGAAGTGAACGTTCTACCCAGAGAAGTCTATGAGTGAAGAAAGTCCGATTTGGTTCACTTTCCCGAGATCCGACTTGGTACCTGGCGCCTTTAAAAGCATTTTGGTTATGGAAGAAGCACAGACCTATCTGATGATTTTCTGCAAAAGATGTAGTTAGGGTAGCTATGGCAGACCAGTTGACTGTTTCACTGCCGAATCGGTCGGAGAATTCTTGGGATTTTATGACTTCTGAGCCCGCAGGTGTATACCTGGCGGATAAACCGTCTTCGTAATATGAGAATTCCCTCCTGTAAGTAAGGCCACCAAACATTCCTAAAGGTTGGCTAAATAAAAAGAGCGAATCACCTGCTGCTAAAGAAAAACTATGATCGGGAGGGGGTGCTTTTTCACTGGGGGCAAATTGTGTAACCCCCATGGCCCGGGTTAGTTCATTTAAAAGGTTTGCCTGAGCAATTCGAGACTCATATGTGGGCGAGCCTGGGCGGCCAGACGAGTAAATGGGTGGTGGGATGGTAGCATTGGCAACGATTTGCGGTATAGATCGAGAACCATCATCCATAGCAAGCCAATCTAACTTTCCGCCTCGGTATGTTAGAAATCGTTCATTTCCCGTAACTTGATTGTTGTACGAGACTCCAAATCCGACGGTTGCGAATTGTTCTTCTGGAAAAGATTTTGTTACGATATCGATATTGGCTCCTGACGAAGCTCCGGGTTGATCGGGCGTGAATGTTTTTGAAACGACTACCTTTTCAACCATTTGGGCTGGGAATAAATCGAGCGAGGCCGAGGGGCGGTATGGGTCAGCTGAAGGTATGCCAGCTCCGTTGAGGGTGGTTACTATGTACCGATCACCTAAGCCTCTTACAACGGGGAACTTACCGTCGATGATTGTTGTACTTGGAAGTCTAGCGATGGCTGATGCGACGTCAGCCCCTCCAACCTGTGAAATTTGTTCAGCGCCAACCGATTCGATTGCTGCAGTAGCTTGCCGGCGTTCAATTAGAAGCTGTCTTGTAGTGGGAGGAGATGGGGGAGCTAACACAGATCGTCCCCCGTAACCCTGCCTTCCCTGCAAGTGAGTCCGTCCACGTCCGCGTTCTGATGTCATTCCCGCCCCTGACGCATTCTCAGCCTGCGGCCTGAGGTCTTGGAAAAAACTGCCTCCGTCTACCGGGGGAGGTGCGTCATCAGCTACAGGGCGACGCGTTCTACCGAGAAGGTTTTGTTGAGCTTGTGGTGTTTGAGGTATGCGTGGCGTCGCACTCCTGTGTGATTTAGTATTTTCAACAGCTTGTTGTCGAGGTTCCTTTTCCCCTTTTAAGTATTGGAGGATACTTCGTCTTGCGCTTTCAAACTTACCTGTTTTCCAAGCCCAGAAGGTTAATCCGCCAATTATTATAATGTGAATTGCCACTGCTATTAAAAAACTCGTTCGCTCGCCTTCCCGATTAAGCCGTTTAGCCATGCCAAAGTTCCACGTCGAAAAACATTTTTAGTGCAACTGTAGTGGTACAGTCGCTTTTTACGTCACTTCCCCTTAGCTACTTCTGTTGCAAGTGCCACCTTACTAATTTTGGCGGATACTAATAGATCCAAGATATCCACCACCCTTTGATACTGTATCTGTGCATCGGCACGGACTACGACGTTTAAATCAGGAGAGCATTTTCTGAACTCCACTAGTGTTCGCAGCAATTCTTCTTCGCTGACTTCGTGGGCGTTTAAGTAGATCTTCCCATTTCGGTCTACAGTAATATAGTTTACCTTCGAAGGTGGTTCTTTCGAACGGTTACTGGCTGTGGGAAGGGAAATTTCTAAGTCATTAACCGTAGGTGCAGCTGTTATGAAGAAGATCACCAACAGGGTAAATGCTAAGTCCAACAGCGGGGTAACATTTAGTTCGTCTAATCCTCTGAATTTGGTTTTGACAGCTGTTTTCATAACTCATTATTTACAATTGTGGCCAAGGTTTATTTAACCGTTTTTTCGGTGTATAGGCGGCTGACAGTGGCATTCTGGAAGTTTGTTTTTAATCCTCCATTTGCATCCAAAGTTTCCATATGTGCGGAAGTATTCTTCGGTAATGTTTGGGGTTCTTCGCGTTCCACGTACCAGTACTCGATGGCTGTGGTAAACTCACCCGCAAAGTTTTCGAGCTCTTGCACAATAGAACGGATCACAGTGATCATGAAGTTGTAAGCAAACATGGCAGGTATAGCTACACACAATCCGATTACCGTAGTCACGAGTGCACCTGCAATTCCGGGCGCCATTGCTATCAAGCTCACTGCTTGCACCTTGGCAATCCCAGAGAAAGTTTCCATGACCCCCCACACTGTTCCAAGGAGCCCCAGAACGGGGCCTCCAGCTACTGCGGTTGCAAGAACAATCATACCTTTCTCCAAAACGAGCATTTGTTCCCCAATAGCACGATTTAGCGCCATACGTACGGATTCAAAAGAATCTCTGCTGACCATTGAAACATGTTCGTTAAAAAGAGTGCTTCCACGGGGAGAGAACGGCTTTCTTGGCCCTTTAGGGATGCCTGAATTAGCAGAGTTTTGGAGCAAAAATTTAGGTAGAACGTGTTTCAAATGGAGCATGAGTTGTTCTGCTCCTACTTTGTAGACTTCAAATACGGGGGCGCCCTCAAAGGAAAGTCCTTTCCTAAACAGTTCAAGTGGATCGCGGGTTTTCCGGTACTCTTCAAAGAAACTTTTGCTTCGCCTTCTCGCCAGATATAGCTGGCGACCTTTGTGAATTATGACCGTCCAACTTAATAGCGAAGTAATTACCAGAAGGAGAACAATGATTTTGTTCTCCATACTTGCTTTGGTGAACGCGAATTCAAGCGCGCTGCCCATCACTACATTAATGTGGAGTATTGTACTCATAAACTTTTGAACACTCTTAGCTTTTTGACTTTCCTTCTATGTGATTTTGTAAATTTCAATTTCGCTTTGCTTACTTTAACCTATGGCTCTCTTGTTTCTTTTATGCTGCGAGTCCGTGACAATTAAGTTACAATTTCCTTTGAGGTGTTTCTGAGATCCTCTAGGGATAGGGTTCGCTCATGTCGCAATCACACAAACTTTTAAAGAAACTCCCTTCATTAGACTCTAGCTTTTTGTCTTAGAGGTACCTGGAGCTAAGCTTGTTGGAATTGGTTTTCCACTAGAAATTACTTCTATGTCGGTTTCTGATACTTTTTCCAATAAAGACAACGGTTTGTAACATTTCAGTTACGGTGAAAGTTGCTCTTTGACTAATTGATTTTTGCATAAACTATAATTTGGAAATGATGAGGCGTGCGCATTTCACTCTATTGTGGGTTTTGGCCGCGATCGTAGCGGGTTGCTCGACCATGCGAACTTCCAAAGTGGATGAATTTGAGGAAGTAAGAATAGATGAACTTCATAACAATGAAGTTTCAACAGGTATTTTAAACCGGACATTAGTATGTTTTAATGTTCGACGCGAGGTTCAGAAAATCACTGTTTGGACAAATCACTCCGTAGTTTTGATTACGAATAAAGTTTTACATTACGTCACAAACTTGGTGGTCACTTCGGGGACGAATTACCAAACTGCCCTCACCACAAACGTTGTTCAACATGTGCCAGGGGTAGAAACCAATGAATTGTCAGAAGCAATTGAAGATCGTTCGCGTCAAACGCCATCTACTAATGTAAGTATTGTTTTATCTCGGGGCACTACTTTTTCCCGGGGGTCTGGTCAGACCACACTCGCAATGCTTACACTGCGACAGCGTAGCCAACAAACAACTCTTCCTGGCAATGGTTTCGAAGTGTTGTCACTAGAAAACGAAACGTTGAGCTTTGAAACCAATATGGTAATAACAGTGCACACCAATTTCACTATAACAGCAGTTACCAATCTGAGCATTCTTCCCACAAACCTGCTTGTGGAAAGATTCTATGTAATACTGGAGTACTCACCCCCAGACTTACCGATACAGGCAGGTGAACCTCTGTTACTCCGGGTCGATGGAATTCGCTATATGCTTGAACCCGCTTCTCCTCGGTCGCCAGTAATTCCCAGGCGAGGATTTGCATTAACCTCTTACCACATCGATCCCCAATTGCTGCTTAGTATAGCGAATGCAAAACAGGTAAAACTCCGTATAAAGGGTATAAATTGCGTGATAGAGAAGGACATGAGCTTTGCAAGTCGTGCTCGTTTGCGCGGTTTCATTTCGAGTTTGTACCGGACCAACTCGATTACACCTAACTCCTGATATGAAGAAACTCACATACATTTTGTGCGGCTTAATAATACTTCTAGCCGTTGTTATAACCCAAATCCAAGGTCGCAATAAAGCAAGGTTACAACAAATTGAAGCGCTTACCAATCAAGTGAACGAGTTGCGACTTAAGTTGAACCACGAGGAGCTTATGACAGCAGTTTGGAGTAATAAATACACTCAGGTTTATGAAACTTTAGAGCGGCATTTGGAAGAGCTGTCCAACCTTCGTAAAGCTTTCACAGCCACCCAGCACGAGTTACAAACAGCTCAGAGCCAGCTCCAAAAGTTGATGGAAGAAAACCAGATCCTCAACGGTGTAAAAGACGAGTTTCAGGAAAGAATACTGGAACTCGAGGCTCAACTTAAGCAAGCCCAAGAAAGTGCAACTTACTCTTTGTCGCAACTACAACGGTTGTCTGAAGAACACAATAAGTTAGCCGTCGCGTATGCGCATGCCTTAAACCAGCTGGACCAACTTAAGGCATCGTTAACAAATGCAAATTTCCTTTGGGCATGCCTTAAGAGTCTGAATGTAAACCAATCCACGGTTAAAACCAAAGCTCAGGCCCGCGGTTTAAGAAATCCGAATGTGGAAAACAAAAGGTAACCTTAATTGTTTGGTGCAATTTGGTACGGTTCTTAGGAGATTGTAGAACGGGGATGGGATTAAAAGAAAGATCGATTCAGTTACTATAGTGTATCAGGACTGGGGCCTTACTTGCAGGGGAGAAGGTGGAGGGTCTTCCTTGTTATTGCTTTGTTGGAGCAGTTAAGGCGGTGTAGTTTTGAGAGGGAAGTTAGGGGGGCTTTTCAGTATCTTGGAGCGATGGGGGTTAAAACACTATGGCTGTAGGGTGACTTACCCTTGTTCGGAATAGGCGAGTTGGTAAAGCTTTGGGGCAGGGAGATCTGGTAGCTTTCGGACTCGACATTGTATGATGAGGTATGCAATTTTAGTGGTTGATTGCGGTTTGGGTTGGCGGGTTGTTAGTCAGTTGGAGTTTGACAACTCCCAACCACCATAATTCGAGAATTGCATCAAGTGACGATGATGAAGAACTATACCTCGTCGGATATCCGCAACTGTGCGATTGTCGGCCACGCCTCCAGTGGCAAAACGATGTTAACGGAATCAATGCTCGCGTCAGCTAGCGTTATCACACGCCTGGGAAGCATTGCTGCAGGAACAACTGTTTCTGACTATCGGGAAAACGAACGTGAACGGAAGATTTCAATACAGCTTTCGGTAATACATTTCCCTTGGCTTAACAAGAAAATCAACGTGCTAGACACGCCTGGATATATGGATTTCATCAGTGAGGCGCTTAGTGGATTACGCGTAGCAGATTTGGCTATAATCGTGGTGGATGCAAAGGACGGTGTGGGGGTGGGTACTCATCAAGTTTGGGAGTGGGCCAGTCAATACCAGATTCCGAAGGTTTTCGTCATTAGCGGATTGGATAAAGAGAACGCGGATTTCACTGCGAGGGTGCAAGAGATCAAAGAGACTTTTTCTGATAAAGTATTTCCGCTCACAGAGCCATTAGACCCAGGTCCTGGCTTTTCAAAGCTGCTTGACGTAATGCGGAGCGAGGTTATCGAGTACGCACCTGATCAAACTGGGAAATATACTGAATCACCTGCTAGTGGTGAGTTAGCCGAAAGAGTTAAAACATTGCATCAACAGTTAATTGAGTTGGTAGCTGAGGCGGATGATAGTTTGTTGGAAAAGTTTTTCGAAAAAGGGTCACTTAGCGAGGAAGAATTGAGAGCAGGATTGAAACATGCTTTCCTGAATCAGAGTTTTATCCCCGTGTTTGGGGTTTCTGGTCAGACAAATGTTGGTGTAGCTCGGCTACTTGATTTTATTGCCAAGTACGGACCTTCTCCTTTAGACCGTCCGGCTACCAAGGCAATTGATATGAGTGATAATGAGGTTAGCGTGGAAGTGACTAATCCTGAGCCTTCTTTGTTTGTTTTTAAGACTACGATCGAACCCAAGTTCGGGGAGCTTACGATTTTCAGGGTATATTCGGGCACCGTACAGACTGGCATGGAATTGTTCAATGCTGATAAGCGAGTTAGCGAAAAAATCGGCCAGATGTTCTTTCTTAACGGGCAGAATAGAATTCTCACTGATCGGGTTGTGGCGGGTGATATTGCTGCTACTGTCAAACTTCGTGATACGCATACAGGTAATACACTTAGCAGTTACAAACTTCAGGTTCGTTTCCCGAAAGTGCAATACCCGCATCCGAACATTCATGCCGCCTTGGAATTAGCTAATAAGGGGGACGAAGAAAAACTTTCGCAGGGATTAGCTGCATTGCAGGAAGTCGATCCAACTTTTCATTACATAGTCGATGCCGAGCTTAGACAAACCATAATTTCGGGCCAGGGTGAGTTGCATTTGGCAGTAATTGTCGACGAACTGAAACGGCGGTACAAGGTTGAAGTTCAGTTGACTCAACCTAGGGTTCGGTATCGCGAAACGATAAAAGGTAAGACTGAGGCTAAGTACCGGCATAAGAAACAGACAGGAGGTGCAGGCCAGTTTGCTGAAGTATGGTTGCGGGTTGAACCCGCTCCTAGGGATTCAGGTATCCAGTTCACAGAGTCCTTGGTTGGACAAAATGTTGACCGTGTGTTTGTGCCCTCAGTAGAAAAAGGTGTAATGCGCGCTGCGAATGAGGGGGTAATTGCAGGATACCGCGTGACCGATGTTAAGGTGGATTTTTATGATGGCAAAATGCACCCAGTGGATTCCAACGATATCTCGTTCCAGATTGCTGGATATTATGCATTTCGCGAAGCAATAATGAATGCAAACCCATGCATTTTAGAGCCTATACATTTGCTCGAAGTTAAAGTACCAGAAGAGTACATGGGCGCAGTGATGGGCGATTTGACAAGCCGGCGCGGGAAAATCTTGGGCATGGAAAGCTTGGGTAAAATGCAAGTGATTAAGGCGCTAGTGCCAGCGGCTGAATTGTATAGATACTCAACCACCTTGCGTTCATTAACAGGAGGTCGGGGCTCTCATACCGAACGGTTTAGCCATTACGAAGAGATGCCAGCCGCCCTTCAGCAGAAAGTAATCGAAGAAGCAAAGAAATTACGAGAACAGCAACACAAATAGGAATACGTGAGTACGAATCCCTTGGAGTTGGGATGCACACTTCATAGGTTGGTAGGTTGGCTCCCAGAGTCGGTTACTGGTTGAAGTTGGCTTGTGCCAGTACGGTCGTTTTGTGTTTGGTTATCCCTGGCTTTTCCGCGGAAACAAATGTTCCACCTACACTGGATCGAGCAGTGGCCGTGTTACGGGAAGTGTGGGGGTATTCTTGAATAAGCATGATTGTAGCGGGTGGGAAAAGGACACCGGTTCCCGACCTGGGAAATTAGGGGTTGTGTGGCTTTTAGTGGACTAGTGGTAGCGGAAGTGATTCGGAATGGAACCACGAACATTTTTTATTTAGAGGCGAGAAAATAGTCGTCCGAAATTCCGAGGGATGTTTGCAGTCAAAGGTAAAAGCCATTGCAGGTAGCGAAAGCGTAGGGCCAGGGGTATTCGCAAAGCTTTTTGGAATCGTTTGCACCTTTGTATCAAGAAGCAAGGGAATTATTGTCGCGCGGATCTTCATTCGAGCAAACAACCGATGGTTATCGAGTTGAACTGACTACAGAAGGTTCGGTAAAATTGTTGGCTTGGCGATTGCCGCAGCCGATCCCTGTTAAACCCGAAGTATTAAATCCGTCTGCAACGGTTACATCCGAGTTGGGGCACGGTACGGTAACGGAGTATGAGATTCACTGCAGAGAGTTGGTTCGTATGGGGGAGGTTGAACGAAATGTAGATAGAAAAGCGGTAGTTAAGATTACCCCTGACCTGCATGCGCATTTTAGTGTGCCAACGGAGACGGAAGCGAAACTTTGGTAAATTCCGCAATCCTGTGGATTTTCCATAGGAAGGCCGGAAGTACCTTTGGGATTTATGGCCTTTGGGGTGGTTTGGGTTATTGAAAATACTTTCAAAACAAGTTGGAACTTTGATAGAGATTCAATGTGTATTTGGAGTTTTACCAGCTGAAGGAGAGGCCTTTTGATCTTACGCCCAATCCCCGTTTTTTATATTTGAGCAAGCAACACCGAGAGGCTATTAATCACCTGCTTTACGCGATTTACCAAAGGAAGGGTTTTGCATTGCTTACCGGAGAAGTGGGAGCTGGTAAAACAACAGTGTGTCGTTTGCTTTTAGACCAGTTGGATCAAAAATATGCCACAGCACTTATCTTGAACCCAATTTTGACTGGTGATCAACTCATTCGGGCAATTGCTCTTGAATTTGGGTTAGACGTGATTGGCAGGGATCGGCTTGAAAGTTTGGACACGCTAAACAGGTTCCTTCTCGATTTGGCTGAGCATGGGCGGGATGCTGTGTTAATTATCGATGAAGCGCAGGACTTGAGTGACGATCTCTTGGAGCAGGTCAGGCTATTGTCCAATTTGGAGACCAATGACAGGAAGCTGATTCAGATTGTACTAATGGGTCAGCCAGAGTTACGAGACCGACTTCGTGCACCGAAGCTTCGACAGATCAGACAGCGGATCACAGTGTCTTACCATTTATCATCGCTTGGATTTACCGATACATGTCGATATATTCAGCATCGGTTAGCGGTGGCAGGTGCACGGGGGGTGCCCTATTTTACGCTACCTGCGATGTGGCGAATTTATAGGCATACTGGGGGCATACCCAGGCTCATTAACGCAGTTTGTGATAAAGCGCTCTTAGCCGGATTTGTACGCCGAACAGTGCGGGTCGATTGGCATTTAGTAGGAATGGCAATCCGAGAGCTAAAACGATTGTAACTATATGAGTAGTGTCCATGATGCATTAAAAAAATTGCAGTCAAAAACGCCTGACCAGGAGCCTGGTCGTGGCCGTTCCTACTTGGATTTATATCCCCAGAAGACACCGACGATGGAAACGTTTTCTAAGTGGTTTGGTCTTGGGGGGATATGCTTGGTCGTAGCTGGTTTAGGGATCGCAATCGGAGCTGCTTTTTTGTTTCTGAGAACTGGAAAGTATGACTATGCCTTGGGATTGGAAACACCGGCTTCATTTTCAATGGACCCTCAGCCAACTGTATTTAGCGCCAATTTCCAACCACATACGACGGTGAGCAGCGCTGGGATTGTAAGTGGTACTCCTACTCAAATGCCTGAGGATATGGTTCAGCGTACCTCGGCGGCACCTTCTGACATTCCAAGTAGTGTGGATGGAATAACATTGCGCCTGCAAGGAATTGTTTGGGGATATGGTCAGCCAAGTGCAGTCATCAACGGAAAGGTACTCAGAGAAGGAGAAAAGTATCGTGGATATTTGGTGGAACGCATTTTGCCAACCAAAGTCATGCTCCGCTCTGAGCAGGGGCAATTAATAGAGCTGGAATTCGAGTGAAGAAATCTTATGGGTAAACCATTATTTAACTTGAGTTACGCAACACGGATCCGTGTAATCCCTTTTGTTATTTTTGCTGGGTTGACAATGTTGCAGGGGAAGCTGGGTGCAGGATCCGAATATTGGTTGTACCTGGTTAAAACACTAATTGGTGCGTGTTGCGTAGTATACATCTGGCCGCGCCTCCAGGAATGTAAGCTTACTTTTACACCTACTGCAGTCGCGACAGGAGTGTTAGTATTTGTTATCTGGGTTGGTTTGGACTCGGATTGGACTCGAATGCCAGAGGTCTTCAATAAACTAGGGTTATCAAAGGCATATACCCCGGACACTGTTTGGAACCCGTTTGCGTTTTTTGAGGGAGCTTCCTGGTTGGGCTGGGCATTCACTATAGTGCGGGTTCTTGGGTCTACCATCGTGGTTCCACCGCTTGAAGAGGTATTTTATCGGTCCTTTTTATACAGGTTTTTTATTCATGCCGAGATTGAGAATGTACCACTTGGGAGGTTTCATTTGGGTGCTTTTCTCTTTGTTTCGTTGGTCTTCGGGTTAGCCCATCGTGAATGGGTAGCAGGCATTATTTGCGGGATGGTTTACCAATGGTTGGTTATAAGGAGAGGTCATTTGGGTGAAGCTGTTGCAGCCCATGCAGTGACCAACTTCTGCTTGGGATTATGGGTTGTGTGGCAAGGTGCATGGCGGTTTTGGTGACATTCCGACTTTAGCTAATAACTAGCGCTTAGGTTCAGTCATCGCTACACCATGAATGCGCACAAGTTGGAGATAACTACTTTGTTGTATTGTTTTGATTCACAAGGTCGTGTGCTACTTATCAATAGAAGGCGCCCGCCAAATCGTGGGTTATGGAGCCCACCAGGAGGTAAGCTCAAAATTGAAATTGGTGAGTCCCCGTACATGTGCGCTTGTAGGGAAGCCAAGGAAGAAATCGGGTTACACATTAGGCCGGAGAATCTTCACCTGGTGGGCATTGTTTCGGAAAGTAATTACTTGGGATTGGGGCACTGGCTGATGTTCCTTTTCGAGGTTAAGGGGATTGTTGAAAATGTGCCAAAGGAATGTAATGAGGGCGAATTGCGCTTTTTTGAATCCCAGCAGATTTACACCCTCCCGATCCCGGATACAGACCGTGAGTTTATTTGGCCGTTGTTTTGGGAACATAGGGGTGGTTTCTTCGCAGTTCACTGCTCTTGTACAGACGATGGGAAGTATCATTGGCATGTGCTTGAATCGCTTCCACCTAAACTGGAATTTGGTAAGTAAGACAGTTAGTTATGAGTTCTGATACCCAAAGGGATTTGCGTGATGACGAGTTTTACATGGGTGAGGCGCTTCGTCAGGCAAAGAAGGCTTTCGAGGCTGGTGAAACGCCAGTGGGCGCTGTGATTGTTCACAACGGAAAGATCATTGCACGAGCACATAACCAGGTCGAATTACTAAAGGATGCTACTGCGCACGCAGAGATCTTAGCTATAACGCAAGCAGCAAGTGCTCTTGGAGATTGGCGGTTGGTTGATTGTACTCTGTACGTTACGAAAGAGCCGTGCCCAATGTGCGCAGGTGCAATAATGCTCTCGCGCATAAAACGCGTGGTTTACGGCGCTCCCGATTGTAAGGCTGGCGGGTTAGGCGGAGCAATAGACATTTCGAAGTTGCAAGGGTTGAACCACAAATGCGAAGTGGTGGGCGGTGTAAGGGTTGAGGAATGCTCGTTGTTGTTAAAAGAATTTTTCCGGCGGCTGCGTCACGATAGCTCAGCCTCGGAAGGTAAAAATTAGACTAGGTGCTTGTATAAAGTACAGCGCCGAGCGTAGATGGCGTATAGGATATGTGCTTCAAAGATATTAATTCTCACCTTTGCAAGCCATTACTTTAGTCATGTATAGCTGCCTCTTCGCGGACAGGTTTTTAAACGGTTAGGATTCTCGGGAATGCCATTTAATTGAGTCGGATGTGACACTCTCGTGGCTGGAATGTTAAAATATGGCTTTGGGCTGGATTAAGTTTGTTGACACAGGCCGACCAAAGCTGTTGCAACTGGTAAAGCAAACAGTTTGGGCAAACGCTTCTGGAGTTTGTTGAGGAGAACGGTTTGGGTCTGGGTAACATATAATGGCGGGTTTTGCGTGTGCGTAGCAGAAGACTTGCATATCCATTTATCTGCTTTTGGGTGCACAAGAGAGAATTTTTGCTAAAAAAAGTGAGGGTTTACATGCGAAAACTGCGTAGGGGGAAAAGCACGGTCAAATCTTTACTTGTATTTGTTCCTTTTAAAAAGGCCTCAGCATTCTTGGGCGCTTGTTTTAAATTGCTAGCTGCTTTTAGGGGTTTTGGGTTTTTGGTGTGGGCCAGTCTACAATTGGATCTGCCCTGAATGCCTCTGCCAGTTCGACGAATGGGATTTGGGCTGAACGCCAAAGCGGGTTATTTGTAATTTGGGTTATTGCGCGTTGGGTATTATTGCAAACCAGGTAAATGCCCCTGCCTAGAACCAAAAAGCCGTCAGCTTTAGGTCCAAACCCATCGTAAGCGAAGGCAAAGTCGCCAAAATTTAGGTCGGATGTCTGGAGTTCGTGGAACATATGTTGACCAGTTAAATTTGCAGTGAACTCAGTTTCGGACGGTCCCATATAGAAGAGGACGCGCGGTATGTTTTTTTCAATAGCCACTATAGCCCATTCATCGAAGACATCGCGTCCATACAACTGAGTCATTCTTTCTGCGCACCGCTTAATAAGTGTGATGGCTTTATCCAGGTTCACAGCACACCTTCGAATTTATTTACTTAAAGGATACTTCAAGCGCGGATCATAACAAGTCTGAGTATTCAACATTTTTGAGATTATGAAGTTTTATCCCCGTCATTTGTAAGCATAGTGGCGGCTGAGCACAGGCTAAGGGGATTGGGTGATAGCCCCGCCGGGAACCTCAGATTTTTTCCGCGATTGCTACGGCGATTGTGTAGTCTTTGAGATGGGATATTGAAATGTGGATTTTTGTAATTTCATTTTCTTGGGCGATTTTAGCTGCTTGTCCATGTAAGGTTACTTTTGGTTGCCCGGTTGCTAAGGAGGTTACTTCAATATCCTGCCATTTGACTGGTGCCCCGATTATTCCCGTTCCAAGTGCCTTCGCTACGGCTTCTTTTGCTGCTACTCTTCCAGCGACATGTTGTGCATGAGCACGGGGCGCGGTAATGGCTTGGCGAATTTCACTGGGGCGACAAATACGGTAGAGGAACCGTACCCCTCGGCGTTCTAAGATTTTTTGTATCCGCCTGGTTTCCACTAAATCTATTCCGATCCCCACTATCATTATTGGCGGTTCAAGGTTGAGTACTGCCGGGCTTTATCGGGTTATAACCTGCCATTAAATTTAGCATTTCTTTAACGGCTGTTTCTATGCCCACGAAGACGGCTCTGCTGATTATGCTGTGACCAATATTTAGTTCTTCCAGAAAAGGCACCCTTTGCAGAAGGAGAGGAAGGTTGATATAATTCAATCCGTGCCCTGCATTTACTTGAAGCCCAGCTTCATGGGCCAGCCTTGCAGCCGTTTCAAGTTTCTGAAGCTCTTGTTCCCGCCTTGCAATGTTGTTGAAGTTTTCACAGTATTGACCTGTGTGAAGTTCCACGCACTGAGCACCTACGAATGCACTGGCTTCTATCTGATGTGGTTCAGGATCTATAAATAAGCTCACGGTAATACCTGCTTCGTTAAGTTGTTCGCGGAACTCTTTTATTACGTCCAAATTTGCCCTCACGTTTAGTCCGCCTTCAGTGGTGATTTCTAGACGGCGCTCCGGCACAATACAGACGCTGTGGGGCTTTAACTGTAGGGCTATCGCAAGAATCTCTTTGGAGGCTGCCATCTCGAGGTTTAACCGCGTGCGGATTGATTGTTTAAGTTTCCAAACATCGCGGTCCTGGATATGCCGGCGGTCTTCGCGTAGATGGACTGTGATCCCGTGTGCGCCTGCACGTTCACAAAGCAAAGCGGCGTCTACTGGGTCAGGCTCACCAAAGTTGCGACCGCGGTACCGAGCTTCTCTCAGCGTAGCTACGTGGTCTACATTTACACCCAGCTTTAGCATAGTAATTTGCTTTGGTTATTATTTGTTGGAGTCTGGCGTGTAATTTGGTCTACTTATGGTGCGGCTTTTGGCCCGTTGTTCAGGTTTCCACCCCTCTGACAAATTGGCAAGTGCAACTATTTCCCACCCGGATAACAGGCAATTGCTCCTCCGAAGAATGGTTATAGTACGCGAAGCCATGTATTGCGCACTCGTTACTGTTTCGCCTAGGTAGGGCATCGCAGTATCAACCCATTTCCACCAAGGTGATTCAGCTGGTATCTGTTCGATGCCCATCAGCAACCTTGCAAGTTGTGTTATATTCCGTGCTTGGAACAATACTGCCGGCGTGTACTCCCACGAGTAGATAAAAATACGAGGGTTACTTGTAAACTGTGCAAATAGAGCGGGAGGCGCTTTTTTACTTTTGCCTTCTACATATGCAAGGCCTACGACGACAAAGTTGCCAGGGCTATTTGTAGCATACCGCGCAAACGGCCGCAGAAACGGTAACCCATCCCAAAATAGAATGTCGTTTGTAAAAATAACTTCAGTTTCTAGAGAGTTCCATAGCTTAGCTCGATACTTTTCAAAAGTTTGGGTGTGGAGAGTTTGGAGATCCTCTTTGGGATTTGGGCTGGGCCAAGCCAGGTATCCTTGGCAGAGCAAACCGTCCGTTGTCCAATAAAACAATTGATCAGGTATCTGGCTTTGGGGTAGCCCTATAACACTGGATAGGTTGGTTAGAAGGGGTTTGATTCCCTTAGCTGCAAAAAACCCTGCCAAGGGTTCTTCTACTAAATTGGTGGGTGTTTTCCACGCGGATCGGTCGCTCGGTAATGAGTTTGCGTAATCAATTTGGCAAAGCGTTCTTACGAAGTCTTTTTCAAGAGTAATTCGAACCAAAATGTTGGTTGGATTTGAACTGATTGTGTGCGGCAATAAATAGCCAATTAATTGTTGGGCTATTGACCCTGTAATTTCTGTAGTCACCCAATTCGTTTTCCCCGGCAAAGCACGGGTTAAGAAGGATCGCCCTTGTTGGATCTGGGTTGTGTGGGATTGAATAAGTTTCTGGGGATCTTGTGCAATTGCAAATATCACCCAGCCATTGGAAAAAGTCGAATAGGCAACAGTGGCGTGGGCCTTTTCTGAGTAGGGTTTAACCTTGTTTGCTATTGTTTGGCACACTTGAAGGAGGTTGTCTAACTGGCTTTGCTCTAGGTTTGTCTTTGTTTGCACTCCAAGCGCCACGCTAGCCAGGCGATGCTTTTGAAAACCCAGTTGGGCATAGCCAGTGGACCGAGATACAATGTTTAGGGCTTGGGATAGTTGGTTCGATAGCGTAAGAAACCCATGGGTATTTGGTTCTAAGTCTGATGCCGATATTATCTTGCACAATATATAGGTGACCAAGTTCCAGGTCTCGGGGAAATTGAAAATTTTTCCGACTGGGGAATTGGTTGTTAATGTGTTTAGCTCGGAAGGGTTTTGCCAAGCAACCGAAATAATAGACAACGGCTGACTAGCTGTATTGGCTGGTTGGATTGCGTGTTTAGTCTCCTGGCACATACCCACGCTTGCAGGTATCATTACCAACCAATAAATCCATGTTAAGAGGTGTCTAGACATACTCACTCCATTTGTTGCAAAATAGACCTTAATTTGCAAACCCGCTTTTATATTTCACAGTAGCAGGGCTTGTATTTACCCCGGTCTGTTAAGTGCGTTTACCATTTGCTTTCTGGGGCTAGCCTGTTTATGCTCGGCATTAATGGGCGTACATGGGCTTAAACACCAGCTAAGGCGATGGATATGGATTTTGCTTTTTGTAGTGTTTGTTGTTGGATTTGTCGTTTTTCAATGGTTGCCTGCGGTGGAGACTAACTTGCGTATGCAGAAACGCCTGGACCAACTTAACACGGAATTGTCTCAGGCGATGGAGGAAAAAAGGGCGTTGGAATCCACACTCCGCACTTTGACCCAGAACCCCTTTGCAGTAGAACGACTTGCCCGTGAACGACTAGGTTATTCGCGCCCTGGAGAAACTGTAGTTAAATTTGTTTCACCTCAAACTAATACTAATCCGGCACTGATTAAATAGGGGCGCTTTTAACAGTAATTTACACGGTCATTATTTCCTTTTCTTTGTGTGCCAAATGCTGGTCGATCTTCGCGATATATTGGTCATGTAGCTTCTGGACCTCTTTTTCAGCATGCAAAGCGTCGTCTTCTGAAATATTGCCGGCTTTTTGTTCTTTCTTGATTGCTTCTATGGCTTCTCGGCGGATATTACGAATTGCAATACGTCCGTCTTCTGCGAGTTTTCTCACCTGTTTTACAAGTTCGGCTCTGCGTTCTTGGCTTAATTCGGGGAAAAAGATTTTTATAATTTTGCCGTGCACTGTGGGAGTTAACCCAAGGTTGGCTTTTAAAATCGCTTTTTCGATGGGTTGCAAGAGAGATACGTCCCAGGGTTGAATTGCGAGTACTCGAGGTTCGGGAGTCGTGACCCCAGCTATTTCTCGTAAGCGCATCTGAGCCCCATAAGCCTCCACCATAATGTTTTCAACGAGCACTGGTGATGCTTTCCCTGTTCGCACATTGGCGAACTCATGTTGGACAAAATGCTCAGTTTTTTGCATTTTTTCCTCGGTTTGTAATAGGATTTCGTCGATGTCCATAACCGCTCTCTATTTTACCAAGGTTTTCGGGCGCTGTATAGAGGGGACCTCGGATCAGCCCCCCCATATTATGGTTGGGTGTTGTTAACCGTGTGGTTCCGGTAGTGGAGTAAAACTTCCTATCTTCATCCTACGAAAAACCGGATTTTTTTGATTAGTTCTGGACCCAAGGCGTTCTGAAGAGTTTCAAGCACTTCATGGTACCTATAGGTGGCCAGTTCGCTCAACCAAACGCTGCTGTCTACTCTTACATACAAGATACCGTTTTTGAGTGAGGTTGGTTGGGCATGGGTAATTATGTTGGGTTCTAGCACCGTGTTCCAGACTTTGATCACCTTAATTGCAGTGGTTTTTTGTTCGATATTCAGGGTACGTTTGACCTCCTCAACAATCTCACTAATCGGTTTGTATGCTTGTGAATGGGCAAGCTCGTTTTCTGTAAATCCCGGACCGTACCAACTATCGAGGATGGGCTCGTGTTTTCTAAGGCTCTCCGGATGATTATTTTGCCGGTGTTGATTATCCATCTGATTGGGGTCTGGCGCTTGTGGAATTACGCGGTTTCTTTGACTACCAATATGCCACGTGCTGAAAGGTCATACTGTCCTGCAATTACAGCACCTGTGATTAAATCTTCCATGCGTTTCAGGAAGTGAATTTTTGCGGGTGAATCACTTTTGTTGATGAGCACGTAAACTCTTTTTTCGCCTGATTCGCGGAGGGTAACCTCGACTTGATTGGGTACTTTGATTGGTGGCTGGAGGTCGCAGAGTTCTCTCAGCCATCGGACCAAGTCTACGTAGAATGGTCTGTGTGAGACAGTGCCAATATAGATAGCTTTCCCCATGCCGAAAGAGTTAATTGTTATAGCCGGGCGACCCGCGTAAAAAGATGATGCAAAGGTGGCTATTATTTCACAATCTTTTGGTTCGATGATGTCACACCAATATTTTGCCGGGTGCATTTGGGAGGCGGGGAAACCTCCTTTGAAGATGAGGTGGTTTTCTTCCTCGGGGCTAAGCACATCGAATTCAAGTACCTCTAAACCGAATAGATCAGTTAATTCAAGGGGATATCCTTGGTCAGGGGCGATATGGTGTTCATTTACCAAACCGGTATTGCAAGTGCCTATAACTACCCCGCCGTTTTGTACGTAAAGTTTTATGGCGTCGGCTTCGGCACCAGAAAGTAAATGCAGAGAAGGCGCTATGATTAATCGATACTTACTTAAGTTGTCTAAAGGACGGATGAAATCTGCTGTGATGTTTTTCTCGTACAGAGCGTCGTAGAACAGCCTTATATGGGGGTGGAGAGCAACTGGGGGCAAGTGACGTCGCATGGCTAATTCAGTAGCCCATTGATTGTCGTACGTGTAAAGAATGGCAACGGGGGCTCTAACAACGGTGTCCTTTATGGCGGCAGAGATTAACTTGAATTCTTCGCCCAACTGGGCAAGTTCTCGATAAAGGCGGTTTTCGCGGCGCACATGGTGTGGCAGTATACCACCTGCAAACTTTTCAGGACCTATTCGGGGTTGTCGCCAAGGTATAAAGACTACTGCGTTAGCACCGCGCGCAACGCATTGGTAGGCTAAACATCGTAAAAGGCCTGGTTTTGGAAGGTTATGAATGGCGGAGGTAGTTGGAATAGAGACGGGTTGGCCCATGATCCAAAAACCGGGTGAGCCATCGGGGCATTTGCCCGTTTCCTGCTTTAGCGAGCGGAGTCGATCTAGTTGAAGCGCAATTTCAGGGCTTGGTATGGAATTGTCCAAGGTTACACATCCAGAAATAAATTCGACGGTTTCCGCCAGATCGAAATGGTCTATCCGCGTGGATAGGTGGCCTAGGTTTACAGTTGTGGGGACGTTAGGGGTAATTTGGCGGATTGTTTCAATGAGCATTTTTACGAATTGTACGACGGTGTCGCTACAGAATCGTGTCCACTCAAGTTCCAAAGCTGTGTTGTGACATGCTACAGTTCGCATGGGGGGTGGGACTTGTTTCCATTCTTGGACGATTTGACCCCACCATCTAAGTCCTAACAGGTTGTTCAGCTTTTCGAGCGTCTCGTATTTCGCTTCCAGCCAGAAAGCCCAGTCTCGTTTTGTGTCCTCGTTAAACGACATGTTAGAGCAGTGTTCACCTGGATTATTATCGATTTGCCATGCGAGCAGGTTGGGATGATTTCCCAAGGCCATTGCCATTTCTCTGACTAGCCTCCTGCAATATTCCCAGTAAATGTCGCTGTTCAGACAAGCGGTTTTGTATCCGCCGGGATAACACCTAAGTCCATTTTGGTCCACCGGTAAGATTTCAGGGTGTTTCTCCAACAGCCACAATGGAGGGCTGGAGGTTGGAGTTGCTAATACCGTTTTAATTCCGTGATCGGCAAGGATGTCCATTACCCGTTTGAGCCACGCAAAGTTAAACTTGCCATCGGCGGGTTCGCACAGGCCCCAACAATTCTCGGCTATACGCGCCACGGTTACCCCTGCGTCTGCCATAAGTTTTGCATCTTCTATCCATCTGGCTTCAGGTTCTTGAGTCGTTCCGCCGAAGGGATAGACCCATAATTCCGGATGGTAACAAACGCCTATTTCCATAAAGTAAGTTCGGTTCCGAAATCAATTTTACTTCCGAAAATGGTGCTAAGGCAAACCCAAACATATTACGAGGTTTACTTTTGCGGGTTAGAAGAGGGTGGTGGGACAAGTTCTTTCACTAGCGTTTCCAGCTCGTAGGTCTTGTACGGTTTGGACAGGAATTTGTCCGGTTTGTCGGGGAGATGCGTGAAAACCTCCTGGCTCACCGTACCACTTACCACCAATATCTTTTGGGAGGGATTGAGTTTTCGGCATTCGTGCAGCAAGCGTGCCCCAGAAAGCTTCCGCATCGAGTAATCGGTAATGATCAGATCCGGTTTACGCTCCGCTTTCTTGATTGCTATTAAAGCTTCCTCAGGATCTTGAAATGTGACGATTTCGTACCCCAAGGGCTCTAGTATCAATCTGGCTAACTCCAGCAAAAGCGGTTCATCATCCACCACAAAAAGCAATGGCGCTTTGCCACCAGCGTTGCCGGAAGGATTCGAAATATAGTTTTCAGGCACGTCGCCCGTCACAACGTAATGATTGTCTTTTTATGAAAAAACGGCAAGCAGTATCTAGGCGGATCCTTTCCAAAATGGAGGCGTTAGAAAATTGGTTGGGCCTTCCAACAATAGGCAAGTCGGATGTCCAAACCCACCTCGTGTAGGGTGGTTACGAATAATCATGTGGATGGGAGCGTTTTTGGATAATCTTTGCGATTGACTTGGACAAAGTTTTAATAGAGTTTTGCAGTCAGACAGGGTGGTAATAGACAAAAGGAGGTATTTCATGCGCCTCAGTTGGAATGGCCTGCAAACGATCGGATTGATTGGTGTCGCATTCGCGGTAGTAGTAAATGCCGCGGACAATCCTGCCATTCAGAAAGCCCGAGAAGCAACACAGCGGCGGGTTGCTGAGATTGAGTCTGGGAAATTGGTTCCTGCAGAAAGTTGCAGCCCTGCGATGCCATCTACTAAAAACATACCGGCGACCACTGCCCCGCGGGGTAGTGGTGGAAAAGCAATCGATCCTGCCATGATCGAGAAGGCGCGGCAAGCCACCGGGAATAGAGTCGCTGAGCTAGAAAGTGGTTCTCCAGCGGCCTTGGGCGGCTGCCAGACCCCAATTCAACCTAGCAAGGTTTCTCTTGAGAAACTTGCACTTGTGCGAGAAGCTGTGGCGAAGCGTGTCGCAGAAATAGAGGGTAGCCAGACAAAAGTCCCTGCCGCTGGATTACAGACGGTTGACCCTGCAGCACTGCACAAAGCTAGAGAATTGACTGCGAAACGGGTGGCAGAGCTAGAATGGCAAGGGCGGATTATTCGACCTGAATTTATAGCGGATAGAGCAGCACTGGAGAAAGCCAGAGCCGCCTGCGCGGAAAGAATTACACAAATTGATTTCCCGAAACCTATTAAACCACAGTATGTGGCTGACGCAGCCGCGATTGAGCGGGCGAGGAAGGCTACTTTGAATAGGCTGGAAGAAATCGACTTTAAACCACAACCGGTATTGTCAGTGAACCCCGCATTAATACAGCAAGCTCGAAGAGCTGTGGAACAAAGGGTAGAAGAATTGGATTTCAGGCCGCAACCCGTTCCAACAGTTAACCCTGGATTGCTCCAAGAAGCCAGGAAGGCTGTTCTGGAAAGAGTGGCGCAAATCGATCCACTTGTCACCACAACCATTCCAAAACCAGTCTCGGGTGCTTCTGCTGAGCAGATCCAGAAGGCAAGGCAACAAACCCAGCAGGCTGTCATTAAGCTTGAAGGTGCACAAAAGCCTGTTGCTAAACCACTGATTCAGGACACAGAAAAGATTAAACGTGAAGAGAAGAAGCGTGTTGAAGAGCGTGTTAAAAAAGAATTGAAAGCTCAGGTGCCGCCAGCGGCTCCAAAGACAGCCGAAAAGAAACAGCCAGCCGCACCACAGGAAAAGAGGGAAACTCCAGAAAGAGTGGTTTCTCCTCAAAGAGCTGCTCCTGCAAAAGAAGTTACCACACCTGTGATTAAACCCGCTGTGCCTGCAGAACCAATAAAATCCGAGGTGAAGGAGCAGCCGAAGCCTGTCACCAAGCCGCCAAAACAACCAACGGCAAAACCAGCAGCTGAAAAGGCAAAGGTTACACCGGCAAAAGAAACAGAGGCGCAAAAACGGCAAGCTGCAGAAAAAGCGGCAAGTGTCCAAGCGGCGCAGAAACCTCCGGGGAAGGCTCAACCTCCAGCACCTACCAAGATTGCACCCACTGTTGGTTTAGAAGTCCCGCCGCCCCCTATCTCTCCAGAAAAACAAAAGAAGCTTAACGAGTTACTCGAGAAATACATGGCAGACAAGATCACGCCCGAGGAATATCACCGGGAGCGGGCGCGAATCTTATCCGAGCCATGAAATCCTGAGGGACTTTGGTTTTAAGTAACTGCTGGTCAAAAAGGGGATTCCTGTGGGCAGGAGAATTTAGCGCAAAGCACTAGGGTAGTGATTATGCATTATTTTAGGTTTGTGGGCGGACAACTTTGTTGTGAAGGGGTGTCGCTTGCACAAATAGCGCGCCGATTCAGCACGCCCTTGTATGTTTATTCCCAAGCTACCATAGTTAACCATTTTCAGAAGCTCCAGACTGCGTTTAACGGTACTGATCACTTGATCTGCTACGCTGTAAAAGCTAACTCTAATCTGTCCATTTTGCGTTTATTGGCGAGTTTAGGAAGTGGATTCGATGTGGTAAGTATGGGGGAGTTGTGCCGGGTGTTGGAGGCTGGCGGTGATGCTAATAAGTGTGTTTTTGCGGGGGTAGGGAAATCCAGTGAAGAAATCCTATTTGCGCTAAAACGAGGCATTTATTGTTTCAATGTAGAGAGTGAGCCAGAATTGGAACGAATAAACAAGCTGGCTCGTAAAATGCGGCGGATGGCGCCTGTCGCTATTAGAATTAATCCCAACGTAGATCCTCACACGCATGCAAAAATTACCACGGGCACATCAGAGAACAAATTTGGAATCCCGTTTGAACAAGCGGAAGAAATCTATAAGCGGGCCTCACGCATGCCCAATATTTTGCTGCGCGGTGTGCATATGCACATTGGTTCTCAAATTTGCAGTGTCGATCCCTTCGAAGCAGCAGTCCGTAAAATGATTCCCTTGGTGGCGTATTTGAAAAAAGAATATCAGATCGACTTTTTCAGTTTGGGAGGTGGAATTGGAATTGTTTATGATCCAGCCCTTGTCAGCGGACAACCTCAGTGGTGGGAGAGGGAAGAAGCAAAAAAGATTCTTACTCCGCAAACTTATGCCCAAAGGCTACTACCTTTGCTCAAACCACTCCAAATGCGTATTATTTTGGAGCCCGGTCGGTTTATTGTGGGGAATGCAGGGGTGCTTTTGACAAAAGTCGAGTACGTGAAACGGACACCGTCAAAAACATTTGTGGTAGTAGACGCAGCGATGTCAGACCTTATTAGACCAGCTTTGTATGATGCATATCACGAGATTGTACCCGTTCGAAAGAAACGGGCACGTATGATTAAGGTGGATGTAGTTGGCCCAGTCTGCGAAACGTCTGATACATTTTGTCGAGACCGGAAATTGCCGCGCCTTGTAGAAGGCGACTTGCTTGCGATAATGAGCGCGGGTGCCTATGGGTTTGCAATGGCCTCCAATTACAACTCCCGTCCACTGCCAGCAGAAGTGTTGGTTAATGGGCAACGGGTTGCTTTGGTGCGTGCAAGGCAACGTGTTGAGGAGTTATGGGCTGGTGAAGCAATCGCACCTTGGTTGAAATAAATTTTATGTTTTGTGCAACCGGCCTTCGGCGGTTAGCTTAGCGTGCAACTCTTCCAGTAATGATACCTGTGCAGGGTTAATCCTTTGACGGGCTTGCTCTAGTGTCATCCATTCAGCTCGATCAACCTCGGGTACCTCGATGTATTGGCCCGATCTAGGTGGCCATTCAACACGGGAAACGTTGCTTTTTATGTTTTTGGGGTCACAGTCGCCTTCGCATGCCCAAGCATAAACCACCTTGCCACTTCGTTGGATGATTGGACTAAGTGGTATGAAAGGACCATTTACTTGGATCCCAGTTTCTTCTTGCATCTCCCGGCGGGCTGCTGCAAGTAAGTCTTCTCCAGGGTTTACCTCGCCTTTTGGGATACTCCAAACTTGAAGATCTTTTTTTGCAAAGTAGGGCCCCCCAGGATGCACAAGCAGAACCTCAAATCGCCCTTCCTTGACCCTGTAAAGAAGAATGCCGGCACTTACCTTTGGCACAATCCCATTTTAATTCAGCCCGTGATGGTACGAAAGATATTTCTTCGGGACCGCTATTTGCAACTTGCGCTTGCAAATTTTGAAATGGAGCTTGTCTGTGAGGTTTTATATGAGTTGCCCCAAAAATTTAATTGGGTGTAGCATGGAACAGTCGTATGGAAACTGCACGCCGTTGGCCTATTTCAGTCTGCATGATTGCCGGGGCAGAGGCCCATCGCATCGGCCGCGCGCTTGAAAGTGTCGTTGGATGGACTGCGGAAATTATCGTGGTCGTTAACGAGGATGTTGACGATGGTACGGACCGGGTGGCTGAGCAGTTTGGGGCAAGGGTATTTCGTGAACCGTGGAAGGGATACGTGGCCCAAAAAAATTCAGCGGCAGAAAAAGCTACCCAGCCTTGGATCTTGGGCTTGGATGCCGATGAAGTAGTTTCTGAAAGCCTCCGTGATGAAATAATTCGGGTGATATCAGATCCCCGGTTGTCAGAAAGATTTGCAGCATTTAGTTTCCCGCGTTGCACATGGTTTTGCGGCCGATGGATTCGACACGGAGACTGGTATCCGGACCGACAAACACGCCTTTGGAGGCGCGGTATGGCAAAATGGGGTGGTATTGACCCGCATGACAAATTGGTAGTAAACGGACGAGTTGGTAGATTACGCGGCGACCTGCTACATTTTACCGCCTTGGATTTGAACCACCAAATCGTTAAATATTTGAAGTACGCTGAAATCTTCGCCCAACAGCGAGTCCAGACTCGCAAACCAGCATCACAGTTTGACCTGTTTGTGCGCCCAATATGGCGATTTCTGAGAAGTTACCTGTTTAGACTGGGATTTCTTGATGGTTGGCAGGGGCTTCTTGTGGCACAGATAACTGCGTTTGGTACTTTCATCCGATACGCCAAGGTCTGTGAGGAGTTTGAGCGGGCCCGCGCCGGGAAATGAACTTCACCAAAACCTCGCTGTGAATTTTGCTTTTTATTTTCCTATACCAAAAGTAGCACCGACGATTGGTCAACTTGGATTGCGGATAATCCGCCCTCTTACGACGGCAGGTACCAATAAGTTTCCCAAATTTGTAGCCACCGCCCTCTGAGGCGGTGGAATCATCCAAATCCGATAGCCACCGTCGTAATGCGGTGGATTAATTCTACGATCACTCGTGAGTCCATCGTGGATTGATCTCTGACTCACGTCGGCGGGCACTCTTGGCAGGTGCTTATGCCATTGTCATACGCGATGCGATACCGTGCTAAACGCTGTTCTTGCCAAGTAAGGGAGTTTAGTCACAATCTATTGGTAAAGATGATTATTCAGAGGCTTAACACAAAGCAGGTACCGATTTACGCCTGATGCAAGACCGATTCATAATCGAGATGCCGCTACCGCTTCGGGAACTCTCTGCTGAAGCCAAGCGCGAAAAGGCCATCCGCCACGGCCACATCTCAACTTTGCACGTATGGTGGGCGCGCCGACCCCTTGTGCTGGCCCGGGCGGCTGTATTAGGCGCTTTACTCACCGAGGATTCACAAGTGGACGAAAAATTTATTGGCTACCTTTGTAAATGGGAGGTCCACGACGGCGACCCCGGCGGCCGCTACCTCCTGGAGCAGGCGCGGACGTTCATCCGCCAGCGCTTCGGCGAGACCCCGCCCCGGGTGCTGGACTCCTTCGCCGGGGGCGGCTCCATCCCCCTGGAGGCCCTCCGCCTGGGCGCCGAAGCGTACGCCGTGGAGTACAACCCCGTGGCCTATCTAATCCTGAAAGCCACCCTGGAATACCCCCAGCGCTACGGCCACCGCTTGGTGAGCGAAGTCCGGCGCTGGGGCGAGTGGGTCCTGGAACAGGCCCGCCGGGAACTGGCCGCTTTCTACCCGCCTTTCCCTGTGGGAGAGGGGCTGGGGAATAGGTCAGAAACCCCCATCGCCTACATCTGGAGCCGCACTCTCCGCTGCCCCAACCCCGCCTGCGGCGCCGAAATCCCCCTCTTCCGCCAGTTCTGGCTGGCCCGCAAGGCCAACAAGCGGGTGGCCCTCAAACCCATCCCGAACCAGGCGGCGAAGCGGGTAGACTTCGCCGTCGTGGAGGGCCGGGCCATAGATTTTGACCCCTCCCGGGGCACGGTGAGCCGGGGCAACGCCGTCTGCCGCGTGTGCGACGCCAGCGTCCGGGCCGACTACGTGAAGGCCGAGGCGCAGGCCGGGCGCATGGGCCACCGCCTGGTGGCGGTGGTGACCACCCGGGGCCGGGGGCAGGGCCGCAACTACCGCCTGGCCACCGAAGAAGACCACGCCGCCTTCCGCCGGGCCGAACAGGCCCTGCAGGCACTGGTGCAAACCCCCTCCCCCTGGCCCTTCGGCCTCCCCTGGGTGCCCGAAGAGCCGTCGCGACTGGTTGGAGCAGGGCAACAGCAGAGTGTTGAGGCAAGCTATGGCTTCCTGCAGTGGGGCAAGTTCTTCAACCCCCGCCAGTTGCTGGCGCTGGTGACGTTCGGCAAATGGGTGCGGGCCGCGTATGGGGAAATCCTCCGCCAGACCACCGACCCCGACTCCGCCACAGCCGGGG
>Ga0071330_1062793_pt1 | contig 101884 bp, 98 predicted proteins | sample GBScel77sediment_FD_63802 | JGI IMG/M metagenome (GOLD analysis project Ga0071330, IMG submission 63802) | Hot spring sediment microbial communities from Great Boiling Spring, Nevada - Cellulolytic enrichment Sediment 77C v2 (version 2) | ecosystem: Environmental > Aquatic > Thermal springs >...
TTAAAATCTTTGCCTTCATCTTTGGAGCATTCTGGGCTGGTATTGCCGGAGGATTATGGGCGCATTATATTCAATTTCTCCATCCCAGCTCATTTACCTTTATGAAATCGGTAGAGGTCTTGGTAATGATAGTTTTGGGTGGTCTAGGAAGTATCAGTGGAGTAACTATTTCTGCGGTTCTTCTCACATTTTTACCCGAGCTTCTTAGGTATGTGAAGGTAATATTTAATACTACGGTAGATCCGCGTATGGTCATATATTCCCTTCTCCTTATTTTGACAATGTTATTGAGACCTCAAGGGCTTTTAGGAGGTTATAGGAGGAAGATTAGGGAGCAATGAGCCTCTTAAGACTAGAAGACATAACAGTGGCATTTGGAGGTCTTTTGGCGGTATCAAATTTTGATCTTACAGTAGAAGAAAGAGAACTCGTAGGATTGATAGGTCCAAATGGTGCTGGAAAGACAACGGTCTTTAATACAATTACCGGATTTCACATTCCAGTAAAGGGAAGAGTTATATTTTCAAACATCGATATAACAGGTAGACCCACCTATCAAATAGCAAAACTTGGGATATCGAGGACATTCCAAAACATAAGATTATTTCCAAATCTGACCGTACTTGAAAATGTTATGATCGCAGCACAGATGCATTTCAATATACCTTATCTACATACCTTCTTAAGGACCTCCCTATTCTATAAGTTGGAAAAGGCAATTGAAGAGAAAGCTCTTAATGCCTTAGAATTGGTAGGACTTAGAGGGGTAAAGGATGAGATAGCAAAGAATCTTCCATATGGAGATCAGAGAAAATTAGAAATAGCTAGAGCTATAGCTACTGAGCCAAGATTAGTCTTACTGGATGAACCGGCAGCCGGGATGAATCCGAGAGAGACAGATGAACTGATGAGGATGATAAAATTTTTAAGGGATGAGTTAGATCTCACAATCATTCTGATAGAGCATGATATGCGTGTGGTAATGAACATATGTGAAAGAGTAATAGTATTAAACTATGGAGAGATTATAGCGGAAGGAACCCCTGATGAAATAAAGACTAAACCTGAAGTATTAGAGGCTTATTTAGGCAGTGCCGCAGTAGGATGACGGAGGTGTAAAGGTGAAAAGACATATCAAATACTTTAATGCAGAGTCGGTAACTGAAGGACATCCGGATAAGATAGCTGATCAGATCTCTGATGCTATCCTAGATAGTTATTTAGAGAAAGATCCAGAGTCGAGAGTTGCCTGTGAAACCTTAACTACGCTTGGATTGATCCATGTAACAGGAGAGATATCTAGTAGGGCAATGATAGATATAAACAAGGTAATAAGAAACACAGTAAAGGAAATAGGATATACTGATGCATCTTATGGACTCGATGCTGATAGTTGTGGAATACTTGTGTCTCTTAAAGAACAGTCTCCGGATATAGCTCAGGGCGTCATAAAGGACAAAGATATTGGTGCTGGAGATCAGGGACTTATGTTTGGTTATGCAACCAACGAAGCTATGGATATTATGGAAAGTGCTTCATATATGCCTACACCTATAATACTAGCTCATCGCCTAGCTTATAGACTGGCTGAGGTAAGAAAATCTGGCTTTCTTTCCTATTTAAGACCCGACGGAAAGACTCAGGTCACGGTGGTCTATGATGGAGATAGACCGGTAAGGGTAGATAGGGTGGTCATTGCTGCACAACACGATCCTGACGTAGATATGAACAAACTCAGAGAAGAGATTATAGAATATGTAATAAAGTATACAATCCCTAAAGAATGGTTAGATAAAGATACAAAGTACTATATAAATGCTACTGGAAGATTTGTAATCGGTGGACCGGCAGGAGATGCTGGACTTACTGGCAGAAAGATAATAGTGGATACCTACGGTGGAATGGCAAGACACGGAGGAGGATGTTTCTCTGGTAAAGATCCTACCAAGGTAGATAGGTCTGCTGCTTATATGGCTAGGTATACTGCTAAGAACATAGTGGCTAGTGGATTAGCAGATAAGTGTGAAGTACAGGTGGCCTATGTGATAGGGGTAAGCGAACCAATCTCTCTATATGTAGAGACATTCAATACTGAAAAGGTTGACCCTGAAAAGTTAAACAGAGTAGTAAGAGAACTTTTTGACTTTAGGCCCAAGAGCATAATAGAAAATTTCAATCTCAGAAGGCCTATCTACAGAAAACTGGCAGCTTACGGCCACTTTGGAAGAATAGATCTGGATTTACCCTGGGAAAGGCTTGATAAAGTAGATGAATTAAAGAATGCCTTTAACATATGATATTCTTATAGATAGAAATGCCCCGAAAGATTTGATTTTTTCTTATTCTTCGAATAACGTCCTCCGGATAGGAGATTATGTTGCGGTTCTCTTAAAGGGACATCTGGCGAAAGGTTATGTAATAAAAGAAAACAAGGAAGTATCTGTCCAAGACTCAAAGATGGTCTTGGACAGAATATTTGATGTGCCTTTAGTCTTACCCCATCTTTTAGATCTTGCATATTGGATTTCTGAGTATTATATATGTAATCTCTCTCAGGCATTAGCAACAGTAATTCCCCCAGAGATAAGGAATATAGATGTAAAATATGATGGTACCTTAAAAGTTAAGGTGCCAAAAACAAGAAGAAAGAAAAAGAAAAAAGGTTATGCAGGTTACATACCCCTTTCTGACTATGAAACTCCTCTTCTAGGGGAATACAGAAATCTTTTAGTAAAGCTTCCAATCGAAGAGAGGCTTAGTGTCTACTTGAAACTTATAGAAAAAGAAAGAGATAATGGCAAAGGAGTAGTTGTACTATTCCCCGAAGTAGATACCCTCCTAGCAGTAGAAGATAAGTTTAGAAAGGAATATGAAGGGGATATCGCCATGTTATACAGTGGACAGAGCCCTGCAGTAAAGAATGAGGAATGGTGGCGTATAAGGTATGGCAAGGTTAAAATAGTCTTAGGAACCAGATCAGCCATATTTGCCCCACTAGAAAATCTAGGATTGATAATTATTGATGGGGAAGAGAGTGACAGCTATAAAGATGAGAGTAGACCTCTCTATGATGCTAGGACGATAGCTTACAGGATTCAAGAATTGTTAGGATGTAAGGTTATATTTGGAAGCAGTACCCCTTCATTGGATACATATAAGAGGGTCACAGAGAACAGAATAAATATCATTACCGAAGATAGAACAAGGGATCTGAGTAATATAAAATCAGTAAATATGAAAGGGAGAAGGGGTTTTCTCAGCAGAGAACTGATACATTATTGCAAGGTCTCCTTGGCTAGAAAAAAACAGATACTTATACTGGTCAATAGAAAGGGATATTTTACCCTTGAAGTCTGTAAGAATTGTGGGTATATCGAGAGATGCCCAAACTGTAATATTGCGCTAGTATATCATAAGGATGAAGGACTTGAATGTCACTACTGCGGATATAGTATAGATAAAATGGATCAGTGTCCAGAATGTGGGGGAAAAATGGAACTGTTTGGTTACGGTGTAGAGAGGATAGAAGAGATACTACAGAAGATATTCCCTAAAGCTAAAATAGCCAGAATGGATGCAGACCTTCCCACCAAAGAGATTAACGAGATATGGGAGAGATTCATAAACGGGAATATAGACATTCTGGTTGGAACGCAGATGATAGCGAAGGGTTTTCGTCTCCCAAATGTTGCCCTAACTGGAATTTTAGCCTCAGACTTGGCTCTGAATCTACCTGACTTCAAAGTTAGCGAAAGAATCTTTCAGCTTATATATAGCTTGGCTGAACAAACAGGGAATAACAAATATTTAGTGATTCAGAGTATGCTTCCCAGTTATTATCCTATAAAGTATGCGAGCAGGTTGGATTATGAGAGCTTCTACAGATATGAATCTCAACTACGGAGGTCTCTTGGATATCCTCCCTATAGTCACATGGTAAGAATAGTCATCTCTGGAAAAGATGAGGAGAGTGTAAAAACTATAGCGTCCTCTCTAGCTCTTGACATAAAGAGGAGATTGAGGATAGACTATTCAGGGCCTGCCAGATGTCCTCTCTATAGGATAAAAAAGACATTTCACTGGCATATTCTTTTGAAGATAAAAGACCTAACTGTAGACATAATGAAAGTTGTAAAAGAACTTGTAGGGGCTTATAATTATAAAGACATTGGTATAATGGTAGACGTAGATCCTGTGTCTATGTTATAGATACCTCAGGAGGGAAAATATATGTCGGGAGTAGCGATAAGAATTTACGGGGATCCAGTTTTAAGGCAGAAGGCTGTTCCTGTAAATAAGATAGATAGAAGGATAAAGAGGCTTGTTAGATATATGGAAGAAGCTATGGAAAAGGCTAATGGGATTGGCTTAGCCGCTCCTCAGGTAGGAGTAAGTGAGAGGGTTATTATAGTAAAGATAAGATCCCCTATAGTTGTAGTAAATCCAGTAATTACTTATATGGAGGGAGAAGAACTAGGAGAAGAGGGTTGTTTAAGTATTCCAAATGTCGTTGGAGATGTAAGTAGGGCAACTAGAATTATAGTTAAGGGATTAGATCTAAATGAGAGGGAGATAGAGATAGAGGCAAATAATCTTTCTGCTAGAGCATTTCAACACGAAATTGATCATCTAGATGGCATACTATTTATAGATAGAGCCATATCTATAAGGAAGGTGGAAAAATCCTCAGAATAGTATTTTGGGGCACTCCAGAATTTGCTCTCCCATCTTTAGAAAGGTTAAAGGATAAGATATCCCTGGTGATCACTAAACCGGATAAACCTCAGGGGAGAGGATTAAAACTAAAGCCTTCTCCAGTTAAATCGAAGGCGTTAGAGCTTAATATACCTGTACTCTCTCCGGAAAAGTTGAGCGAGATAAAAGATAAACTTTCAGGGTTTGACCTTGGTGTAGTGGTGGCTTATGGACTTATTATTCCAAAGAAGATAATAGATATGTTTCCAAAGGGTATTATAAATCTCCATCCATCTCTCCTTCCTAAATACAGGGGACCTGCTCCAATACAGTGGGCAATAATGAATGGAGAAGAAGAGACTGGGGTTAGTATAATATACCTTACTGAAGAATTAGATGCTGGAGACATCATCTTACAGGAAAGAGTCAAAATCTTTCCAGAAGACACAACAGAAACTCTCTCTGAAAGGTTAAGTATGATTGGTGCAGAGGTACTGGAGAGGGCTATAGGACTGATAGAAACAGGTAGTATAAATCCTATCCCTCAGGAACTCCTAGGGACCGTATCCTATGCTCCAAAGATCGACCCGGAGATGGGTAAAATTATCTGGAATGCCAGGAGTAAAGACATCGTAAACAAGATTCGAGCCCTTACCCCCTGGCCTAAGGCATATTTCTACAGATGTGGATTAAGAATAAATATTTTAGAGGGGGAACCTTCTCCTATAAAAGGAGAACCAGGAAGAGTCATAAGTGTTGAAGAAAAGGGGATATTAGTTGGGACTCAAGATGGAAGTGTGTGGATCAAAAAGGTCCAACCAGAAAGTAGAAAGGTCATCAGTGGATATGATTTTGCCAATGGTTATAGGATAAAAGAGGGAAGTTTTTTAGCAGATGAATAAGATAATAGAAGCTAAGAAGATAGCTTACGAGATTCTCCTATCAGTGGAAAGAAAGATGTCTTATGCTAATACCTTAATGAGAGAGAGATTGAGTGAAATCCCTTCAATATACAATCCCCTTATAACTGATATTGTATATGGGGTATTGAGAAGAAAGAATACATTAGACTGGTATATATCAAACTTCGTAAAAACAGAAAGGTTAGACCTAGGTCTCCTTACAATCCTTCGTATAGGAGCTTATCAGATTTTGTACCACAGTACTCCTATACCACTTGTGGTGAATGAGGCTGTAGAAATGGGGAAGATTCTAGTAAGTAGGAAGGCTAGCAGATTAATAAATGCAGTACTTAGAAGGATAGCAACTACCGATCTAAAGCCAGAAGAAAAAACAATAGTCTATTCCCATCCTAAATGGCTTATAGACAAATGGGAAAAGGAGTTGGGAGAAGAAGATACAAGATTACTGTGTGAGAGGAACAATAACCCTATGCCACTAAGCTTCCGGGTGAATGTCTTAAAAACAGATATAGAGACAATAGAGACCGCTCTTACTAAAAGAGGATTAACCGTTACAAGAGGTAAGTTTAGCAGAAATTGCCTAATCTTAAAGGAGGGAGAGATAACCCCTATAGTGGAGCTAGAAGATGAGGGTAAGGTTTTTATTCAGTCAGAGCCATCAATGGTTGTAGTAGAGCTATTGGATCTTAACCCTGGACTCAGAGTTTTAGATGGATGTTCTGGCATCGGAGGTAAAACCACCTACATCGCAGAACTTATGTCAAATATCGGAGAGATCATTGCTGTAGACAAAGTTAAAGACAAATTAAAATTCCTTAAAGCACTGGCTATCAAGAGGAACATATCAATAATTAGGAGTATTGAGAGCCCAGTAGAAGATCTGAAACCCGAAGAGATAGGATATTTTGACAGGATATTGCTAGACGTCCCCTGCTCGGGGTTAGGCACTCTTTCTAGAAAGCCAGAGATAAAATGGAGGCTAAGAATAGATGATATCAGTAAGTTGTCTGAGATGCAGAAGAAGATACTCAATAGTGGTTCTAAGTTTTTGAAGCCTGGAGGAATCCTAATCTATAGCGCCTGTACAATCTCTAGAGAAGAAACTTATGATATAATAAAATCGTTTATAAGTGAAAATAGAGATTATTTTCTTATAGAGGAAAGACAATTCCTCCCACATATAGATGATGTGGAGGGGTTTTATATAGCCAAAATTCGGAGAGGCTATGCGTAGTATCCTTGGGATAAATAGTGAGGAATTAAGAGATATCCTTATAGAGAAAGGATATGAGCCATACAGAGTTCGCCAGATATTGGAATGGATATATGATAAAGCAGTATTGGATTTTTACTCGATGAGTAATCTACCAAAGGAATTACGAAATTTTCTATCCAGTAACTTTTCCGTAATACCATTTGATCTGGTGACTTATGCCCAAGATGAGGAAACAATCAAGTTTGTCTTTAAAACTGAAGATAATCTCACATTTGAATCGGTAGTAATATTCCATCATAACAGGATAACTCTCTGTCTCTCCTCCCAGATAGGGTGTCCCATAGGGTGTAAATTCTGTGCTACTGGTGAATCTTTTCATAGAAATCTTACATATGAAGAGATAATAGGACAGTATATCTTTGCTAGAAGTTATGTAAAAAAAGATATACGCAGTATAGTATTTATGGGGATGGGAGAACCTTTTCTGAATGAGGAGAATGTATTCAGAGCGATAGATACATTTATCCAGGAGTTAAATATATCTCCAAGGCACATAACTGTTTCTACATCTGGAATCCCTCGAGGGATAATAAATCTGGCTCACAAACATCCTAAGGTCAGACTGGCATTCTCTTTATGGACCCCTGACGAGAGAAAAAGAGAAGGGCTAGTGCCTTTAGCAAATACTTATAAGTTAGAAATTATTCTAAGAAGTCTAAAAGAATACGTAAGTATAACTGGTAACAGGATTTCAGTCGAATATACACTGCTCAAGGGAATTAATGATGATATAGATGATGCTCATAGACTTGTAGAGTTTTTTAAGGATGTCCCTGTATTTTTCAATGTAATACTTTACAATCCTAAGGACAGAGATACTGAAGCCTATAGGACATCTGTAAAAGAAGCCTTAAGATTTGTTGATCTGATAAAAAGTTTAGGGAAAGAGGCTTATCTGAGGATAAGTAAGGGAGAAAGGATCTCAGGAGCCTGTGGTCAATTGAGGACCGCCTATGAGAGATCTAGGTGAAAGATTTATTATCTTAGAAGAGTCTAAGGGAGATAGGATAAGAGCTTATGACAAACTATTAACAAGGTTTGTTAGTCTAAGACAGATAAGAACTAATCTCGGAGTAGGTAAGGTTATAGCTGTATTGGATAGAATTATAAATCTAAATGATGAGTTCCTAAAAGTTATTGGGTATCAGGCGTTAGATAATGGGATACTATATGCTATAGAAGAGATCCCTCCACAGGAAAATGTAGAGATAAGAAACAATATAAAAGAGCTATTACAGGTTACAAGGTATATAGGTAGGATGTTTGAGTATCTTAATGCCCAAGGTTTAAGAATAAAGTTGCCAGATATAGACAAGATATATAAAGAAAGCGACATAAGGTATCTTGTATCTCCTCTAGATTTGATAGACATAAATAATCCGGAAAAAGTGCAGAGTAAGGAGGAGATATTAAATATTCTCGCATCCTTCTTTATGAACTATGCCCCCCAATCGTTAAGGGATACTTTGTCTTCACTTATTGAGAGAAATATAATATCTAAGCTTAATAATGTAGAGACGCTGGTAAATATGTTGAATACATTCATCCTTCAGGAGGAACGAATGAGAACTAAGTCGGACAGTAAAAAGATTGCTGAAGAGGTAAAAAGAGAGAAGAAAAGAATAAGTCCCTGGGTCTTTATCATAACAGTACTTCTTGTCCTTGCTGGTATTAGCGTCTGGTTATTATATTCTCTGGGAGAAAGATTATTCTTCTCCGAAGGGACAATACCAGACGTTATAGTCCCTGATATAATAAATAGGCCCCTTCCTGAGGCATATAGTATTCTTAAGGCTTCAGGGCTTAATATAGAGATCTCTGGATTGGAATACAGTAGCGCCATTCCTTCCGGGAATATCATCTCGCAGGACCCTAGTGGAGGATTAAAAGTAAAAGCGGGAAGGAATGTAAAAGTAATAATAAGTAAAGGGATCGAGCTTGTTAATGTTCCCAATATCGTAGGGCAGGAATTAGGTAATGCTAGGAAAATCCTGGAATCAGTAGGTTTGAAGATAGGGGATATAATAGAAACCCCTACCAGGACAGTCCCAAATGGTATAGTACTCTCACAAAACCCCAAATATGGTAGTATTACTAGTAAAAATTCTCTAGTAGCTGTAGAGATATCCAAACATCTCCAGAGTAATATGCCTAATTTAATAGGCAAGACCCAAGAGGAAGCTGAAAGTTTATTAAGATCTCTCGGTCAGTACATACTTGTGATTAAAGAGAGAGAAAGCGATAATCCCGGGGTTGTCATATCTCAAAATCCCCCGGCTAATACATCCTTACTGCAGGAGATTCCCAGGATAGAGATTACAATAGGAATTCCTAAAAAGGCTATCCCTCAACCTCCATCACATCCAAATCTAGAAGAGGTACCAATCGAAGGGCAGACAGAGACCTCACCCAATACTGAGACATTGCCATCAGAGTAGAGATATGAGAGTTATAGATACTTTACAGATAAGTGACTGTGTAGAAGAATTATGCAAAAGGTTAAATTATAAACTAAATGATAGGGTTTTATCCCTTATCAAAGACTCAGCAAAAAGAGAAACTTCCAGTATTGGTCAGGATGTATTCTCCCAGATGTTTACCAGTTATAGACTGGCAGAGGAGAATAAGACTCCTTTATGCCAGGACACAGGAATGGTCTCTGTATTTCTAGATGTAGGCCAGGAAGTATTTTTAAAAGGTCTTCCTGTAGAAGAAGCTATAAACATCGGAGTAAGGAGAGCTTATACGGGTTCCTTTTTTAGATGTTCTGTAGTAAAAGACCCTATAGGTAGAAGAGAGAACACAATGGATAATACTCCGTGCATTATACATACCAGAATTATCGAAGGGGATAAGATTAGACTTTATATGCTGATAAAGGGTTTTGGAAGTGAAAATGCAACGGCATTAAGAATGTTTCCTCCTACCGCCAGTAAAAAAGATATAGAAGAATTTTTACTGGATCTGGTGAAAGAAAAAGGTATAAATGCCTGTCCTCCACTTTTTATTGGGATAGGCATAGGAGGAACCGCAGACTATGCACTGAAACTCTCCAAGGAAGCATTGCTTCAACTTGAACCAATGGATGAATGGGAGTCTTACCTGTTGAAAAAGATTAATAGTCTAAGAATAGGACCGGCAGGGCTAGGTGGCGATATTACAGCGGTTTATGTAAAGGTAAAGTCCTTTCCAACCCATATAGCAGGCTTACCGGTAGCTATAAATATCAATTGCCATATACTTAGAGTAGGGAGTGTGATCCTGTAGCGCTATGGAATATCATCTTTCTCTACCATTAAACGAAGAAGAACGACTAAGGCTTAAGATAGGAGATAAGGTCTTTCTCACTGGCGAAGTCTATGGAATGAGAGATCAAGCACACAAAAGGATAGTAGAAATGTTAGAGACAGGAAAGCCTATCCCTATAGAACTAAATAACAGTAGTATCTTTTATGTAGGTCCAACTGAACCAAAGCCAGGAGAGAGAATTGGATCTATCGGTCCTACGACTAGCAGTAGAATGGATCCCTTTACTCCTACACTGATATCTTCTGGAGTAAGGATTCTCATAGGAAAAGGCCGAAGGAATAAAGAGGTTATAGAGGCTATTAAAAGATATAAAGCTATCTATCTGGTATCTCCAGGGGGAATTTCTGCCTATCTAAGGCAATTTGTCTCCGAGATGAGGGTTATTGCTTTTTATGATCTCGGCCCAGAAGCCATATATAGTCTAAAGCTAAAAGATTTCCCTACATTTGTAAGTATAGATACAGGAGGTAATTTTTTATGAGCTTTTTCAAAGTTTCTCATCCATTAATAGAACACAAGTTAAGTATCCTTAGGGACAAAAATACCAGTACTAAGGAATTTAGAGAGCTTGTCATAGAACTTTCTATGCTTCTTGCGTACGAAGCTACCAGGTACCTTCCATTAGAGGAGATAACGGTAGAGACTCCGATATCAACAGCCAAAGGTTATATGATAATGGGAAAGAAGCTTAGTGTAGTCCCAATCTTAAGGGCAGGATTAGTAATGGCAGAAGGTATCTTAAAATTGATACCATCTGCTAGGGTAGGTCATATAGGATTGTACAGAGACCCGGAGACATTAAAACCTGTCCCATACTACTGCAAATTGCCAAATGATATAAGTGAGAGGGACGTCTTTGTTGTTGATCCTATGCTAGCTACAGGTGGTTCGGCGGTAACTGCTATTGATATCTTGAAAGAAAAAGGGTGCAAGAAGATAATATTTATAAGCTTAATTTCAGCTCCTGAAGGTAGAGATCTTGTCTTAAGTAAACATCCTGATGTAGACTTCTTTGTTGCCAGTATAGATGAAAGATTAAATGATCACGGATATATAGTCCCTGGGCTGGGTGATGCGGGTGACAGACTCTTTGGTACAAGATAAGAAAAAGCTTATGTTTGTCTTTGGTACCCGTCCTGAGGTATCAAAATTGGCTCCTGTCATATTTGAGGCTCAGAGGGAACCTTCTCTTGAAACTATAATTGTATCCACCGGGCAACATAGAGAGATGCTGGATCAGATGTTAAAGATATTCGGTATCAGTCCAGATATAGATCTGGACGTTATGGAAGAGAGACAGAGCTTAAGCAGTATCACAGTAAGGATTATAGAAAGATTAGATCCTGTAATTCTTCGTTACAAACCAGATATGGTGATAGTTCAAGGGGATACCTCTACCGCATTTTTGGCAAGTCTGGTAAGTTTCTATAATAAGATCCCGGTGGCACATGTAGAAGCAGGTTTACGAAGCTTCGATATATATAACCCATTTCCTGAGGAGGCAAATAGAAGATTCATCTCTGTAGTTGCCAGTCTCAATCTAGCTCCCACCAAGAAAGCTAAGGAAAATCTTCTAAAAGAGGGTATAAAAGAGGAGAGTATTATAGTTACTGGTAATACAATAGTAGATGCGGTCTACTGGATTTCAAAAGACCTGCCAGAGATCACTACAGATAAAAAGTTAATACTGGTAACTGCACATAGAAGAGAAAACTGGGGAGAACCAATGAAAGAACTGGCGCTGGCTATAAAAGAACTCGTACACGAGTTTCCAGATATAGTTTTTATAATTCCGCTCCACAAAAATCCGATTGTGAGGGAGATATTTAATGATATCCTATCATCTGTAGAGAGGGTCAAACTCTTGGAGCCTTTGGACTATCCTTCCTTAATAGGTATAATGAAGAATTCCTATCTTATCCTTACAGATTCAGGAGGTATACAGGAAGAGGCTCCAACATTTGGGAAACCTGTTCTGGTCTTGAGAGAAACCACCGAAAGACCTGAAGGAGTAGAAAAGGGAGTAGCCAAGCTTGTAGGGATGCACAGAGAAGCTATTGTAAATAGTGTTAAAGAGCTCCTTATTAACAAATCTGTATACATAGCTATGAGTAAAGCAGGAAATCCTTATGGTGATGGAAAGGCTGGGAAGAGGGTAGTGAAGGCAGTAATGTATTTCCTAGGGATAGGTGAAAAGCCTGATGAGTTTGAATCTTAAGAAACCTTATGGGATATGGAGGTATATAGGTATAGCATTTTCCCTAGGCTTTACAATAGTCTCTTCTATACTTGTAGGATTATATATAGGGGGATTCTTAGATAAAAAGCTACTTACTGGTTACTCTTTTAGAGTTCTTTTTATGTTTATTGGAGCTTTTACTGGATTGAGAAGTATATACAGGCAATACAGGAAATGAATAGTCCTTTAATTTATATCTTAAAGATTTACTCATTAATAGCCATCCCTCCTGGAATTATAGTCCTGATTCTGGCAAACAGACATTACCTTCAAGGATATCTTATAGGGGTTTCTCTAGGTTTACTAGATATCTTCTTTTTGTCTAGAAGTCTCAAAGGTAATTTAAATTACTCCAAAGCCATTATAGATATGCTTTTGAGGATGTTAGTCTTTGGGGCGATAGTACTCTTACTATTTGTTTGTGATATAATAAATAGGTTAAATATAGCAGGGTTATTTGTAGGGTTACTACTATACCCTATAGCCATAATAGTAGGAGGACTTAAGATTATAAGATGGAAGAGATAGCTCCAAGAATAGTTTTTAGTATATTTGGGATACCGGTGACTGACTCTGTGACCACTACTTGGGTGGTTATGGGGTTTATCCTGCTTTTAGGATGGATTCTCTCTAAAAATCTATCCGAACGACCAAGCAAGATTCAGGCTGTGCTTGAGAGCGTTATAGACTTTTACGAAAATATAGCGGTGCAAATAATGGGAGAAGAAGGCAAACAGTTTGTTCCTCTGGCTGTATCTATTGGTCTTTTTATACTGCTTTCTAACTGGATAGAGATAATACCTGGATTTAACGCGCCAACAAGAGATTTAAGTACAACTATAGCGTTAGCTATAGTTGCTGTCTCTTCTACGTATGTGGTTGGGATCAAGAAAAAGGGCTTGAGGTTCTTCAAAAAGTATATAGAGCCTAGTCCGATATTTCTGCCTATAAATATTCTAGAAGAACTAGTCAGACCTATCTCTCTTAGCTTCCGTTTGTTTGGCAATATCCTAGGGGAAGAGATAGTTATAGCCATATTAGTGATGATCGTACCTCTAATCTTGCCTATCCCTATGATACTTTTAGGTCTATTCACTGGTCTAATTCAGGCATTTATCTTCTCCCTTCTAACCCTGCTGTATGTAGCTGGAGCAGTAGGAGAAGAAGTCTAGAGTTTGGAGGTGAAACATATCTATGTTGACAGGTAAAGTATTAGTAATAATAGCTTCTGTAATATCAGCCGGATTTGGAATGGGAATGGCAGTATTGGGTGGAGCCCTTGGCGAAGGAAATGCTGTCTCCAAAGCGATGGAGTCTCTAGGGAGACAACCGGAGGCTCAAAGTTCTATTATGACAGTATTACTTCTGGGGCTTGCATTTATAGAATCACTGGTAATATTTATGCTAGTTGTAGCACTTGTATTGATCTTTGTGAATCCTTTTGTGGGGATGGTTCAATAGATGATAAGGTTCACTTTTCCTACATTTATATTCCAGATTATAAACTTCTTGGTCACCCTGTACTTGATATATAGGTTTGTCTATAACCCTATAGCCAGGTATATATCTAAAAGGCAGGAGAGTATAGAGAGTGAGCTTGAGAGGGCTAAAGCTGAGAGAGAATCAGCTGAGGCCCTGAAATTAGCGTATGAAGAGAAGTTAAAAGAGGCACAAAGACAGGCGGAAGAGATTATAGAAAGGGCTAAACTTCAAGCAGAGGAAGAAAGAAAACAGATATTAGATAGGGCCCAGAGGGAGGCTCAAGCTCTGTTTAACAAAGCTCAGAACGAACTTCTCCTAGAGCGAAAACATGCGATAGAAAAATTTAAAGAGGAAATTACAGAAATAGTACTCGACCTGGTATCAAAACTTATTATGGTAGAATTCAACAGTAAGGATAAGATTAGAGAGAAAATACTGGAAAAGTATATGGAGGGGATAAAGAGTTATAAATGAGTGCCACCTCAATTTCAAGTACCATAGACGTCTTAACCGAAGAGTTGGTTAAAACAGCCATAAGAGAAGATAGAGAAGAGGATTATAAGTCTCTTCTTAGAAATCTTATAGATGAACTTACCTATAACCCTGAACTGAGTAATCTATGGGAAAAAGGGGATGTTATTGAAAAGAAGAGGGTTATAAGAGAGAGATTTTCAGACGCTACTCCTGGTTTCTTTAGCTTTATCTCTAAAATTATAGATTCCAATTTGGAAGATTCTCTCTACAGCGTCTATCTTAGATTTACTGAGTTACTAGACCACAACCAGTTTTCAAAGGTAAGAGTAGAATTACCATTTCCTCTGTCGGAAGATAAGATAGAAAGTTTAGAATCATTCCTCTCCAATCTTCTTAACAGGGATGTTGTATGCTCCATTCATATTAACGAGAACATTATAAATGGAATTAAGGTAGATCTAGAAGAAGAAGTGATAGACTTATCTCTAAAGACTCAACTAGATATCCTAAAAGAAGATCTGGAAAACATAGCGGTAGAAGATTCTTTCTATGAGATATTAGAAAAGATCAAAGAAAAAGTATCTTCTTTCTCTGTAAAGCCCTTAAGACTCTCTCTGGGACGAGTAGAAAGTATAAGAGACTGTGTAGTAAATGCCTCTGGGTTAAAGAATGCAAGATACGGGGAGTTGGTATTATTTCCTGATAACGTCTACGGAATGGTAATGAGTTTAGAAGAAGATTTTACAGGTATTATACTTTTAGGACCATCGGATAAGATCTCCGCAGGAGATACCATAAGAACAACCGGCAGGGTATTAGAAGTCCCTGTAGGAGAAGAGCTTATAGGAAGGGTTATAGATCCCCTTGGCAGACCTTTAGATGGAGGTCCTCCTATAGAAGCTACTAAGACCAGAAGAATAGAGAATCTTGCTCCAACAGTAGTTGAGAGAGAACCGGTAAATACCCCCCTGCAGACAGGATTAAAGGTGATAGATGCATTATTTCCCATTGGAAGAGGACAGAGGGAATTAATAATAGGCGATAGACAGACGGGAAAGACCGCTATAGCTATTGATACCATCCTCAATCAGAAGAATGAAGATGTTATCTGTATATATGTAGCTATAGGACAAAAGGCAACAACGGTTGCTGAGATAGTCAAAATACTGAAAGAGAGAGGAGCGATGGATTATACAATTATCGTTTCTGCATTCGCCAGCGAACCAGCATCTCTACTATATATAGCTCCATACGCAGGATGCGCTATAGGTGAAGAGTTTATGTATCAGGGAAGAGATGTATTGATAATATACGATGATCTATCTAAGCATGCAAAAGCTTATAGAGAGATCTCCCTCCTTTTAAAGCGGCCCCCGGGCAGAGAGGCTTATCCTGGAGATATCTTTTACTTACATGCAAGACTTCTGGAAAGATCGGCAAAACTTAACAGCTATCTTGGTGGGGGATCTTTAACCGCGTTACCTATAGTAGAGACTCAGCTAGGAGATATCTCTGCCTATATACCAACAAATCTAATTTCTATTACTGATGGACAGATATATCTAGATGCCTCGCTCTTTCATGAAGGAATTAGACCAGCAGTGGACATAGGACTCTCTGTATCTAGAGTAGGTGGCAATGCCCAGATTAAAGCTATGAGGCAGGTAGCCGGAAGATTGAGGCTAGATCTTGCACAGTATCGAGAGGTAGAGACATTTGCCCAGATATCTACAGATATAGATCCCGCTACTAGGGGGTTATTAGAAAGAGGAGCTAGGATAAGAGAGATACTGAAACAGCCACAGTACAGTCCTATGGAAGTGATAGATCAGGTTATAGTTCTATTTACCGTAACCAGAGGATATATAGATGAGATAGCTATAGAAGAAGTTTCTCATTTTCAGAATGGGCTATTAGATTATATAAACAGAAACTACAAAGTTTTAAAAGATAAAATAAAGTCAGAAGGTTTAACCGAAGAAAATATAACAGAACTGACTAGGGCTATATTTGAATTTAAAAGGACATTTAGTAGCGAGTAATGTTATCAAAACAAAAGATTAAGAGACAGATAAATAATATAACACATATAGCGGAGATGTTGTACTCTACAGAGTTAGTAGGAGCATCTAGGTTAAGAAGAAGTCAGGCTAGATTAAAAGAGGTAAGCCCTTATTCCGATGTAATAGAAATCTTATTAAGAGATCTATTAAATGGTATTGACAGGGAGAAATTAGCCGAGTATCCTTTACTATGGTCACCAGTTGAAGCCACCAGAAGACTTCTAATGGTGGTAGGGGGAGAGAGAGGATTGTGCGGTGGATATATAGCAAGCCTCGTGAAGATGTGTGAACAATTTGTCAGTAATAACCCTGAAAGTGATATCGTCGTCTATGGAAGTAGGACAGGAAAGACGCTATTAAGAAGGGGCTATAACGTTATAGAGACATATCCACTTAATCCTTTGTTGACCTTCGATAATGTTGAAGCTATATCGAATAATATACAGAGAAGATTTCTAAATAATGGATATAGAGAGGTTGATATCATTTATATATCTCCGCAGTCGGCTCTCTTATCCACACCAAAAGAGACAGTACTTTTACCATTGGAGACTTCTTATAAAGATTATAAAGAGGCAAAGAATATAGAAGAATATATCATTGAACCATCGGCAGAAACAATAGTAAAGACTCTGGTACCTATGGCTCTTACCGTAAGACTCTATAGAATATTCTTGGAGGCAGTTACCAGTGAATATTCTGCGAGGAGAATAGCTATGCATCAGGCATATGAGAATGCCAAAAAGATGTTAGAAAGACTCAATATCATCTATCAGAAATTGAGGCAGAACGAGATAACTACCGAGATTATAGAAGTTTCCAGCAGTAAGATGGCTCTAGAAGAGGGATATAATGAATAAAGGGAAAATAGTACAGGTCTTAGGACACGTTATAGATGTTCAGTTTCCTTCGGAAGAAGAGCTTCCAAAAGTAAGGGATATATTAATACTGAATAAGGATAATGAGGCGAAACTTTTCTTAGAGACAGAGATAGTTTTGGGTAATGGGATAGTGAGATGTATTGCCCTTGGGACTCCGGAGGGAATAACAAGAGGTATGGAAGTAGAGGGTACTGGTAAACCTCTCTATGTACCTGTCGGTGATAAACTTTTGGGGAGGATTCTAAATCTATTTGGGGAGCCAATAGATAATCTTGGTAATATGGAAGCAGACGAATATTGGTCTATATATACCCAAGCCCCACCACTAGAAAGAATAACTCCCCCTAATGAGATCTTTGAAACAGGTATAAAAGCTATAGATCTGCTGGCACCATTCCCTAGGGGGGGAAAGATAGGTCTATTTGGAGGGGCAGGGGTTGGAAAGACTGTGCTGATTATGGAGCTCATCCATAATGTAGCAGTAAAACATGGTGGTATATCTATATTTGCAGGGGTGGGAGAAAGAACAAGAGAGGGAAACGATCTGTGGCTAGAGATGCAACGTTCTGGGGTTATTAAAAATGCTGTACTTATTTTTGGACAGATGGACGAACCACCAGGCGTTAGATTTAGAGTCCCACACACTGCCCTTACCATAGCTGAATATTTTAGGGAGAGAAAATCTACAGAAGTCCTTCTATTTATTGATAATATATTCAGATTCATTCAAGCAGGTAGTGAGGTATCTGCACTTCTTGGAAGGCTACCTTCAGCTGTAGGTTATCAACCCACACTCGCCACAGAAGTTGGAGAGTTGGAGGAGAGGATAGTGTCTACAACAAAGGGGGCGATAACCTCGGTGCAGGCTGTCTATATACCAGCAGATGACCCTACGGATCCTGCTCCGGCTACCATTTTCAGTCACCTAGATGCGACTATTATGCTTTCTAGAGAGATAGCGGAACAGGGTATATATCCTGCTATAGACCCATTGAATTCTTCCTCCAGATTATTGAACCCATATTATATTGGAGAAAGGCACTATAAAATAGCAAGAGAGGTTCAGAGGATAATAGAACACTATAACAGATTAAGAGATATAATAGCGATACTTGGTATAGAAGAGTTGACAGAAGAAGAAAAAGAGATAGTTGCAAGAGCAAGGAGAATACAGAGGTTTCTATCACAACCCATGTTTACTGCTGAGCAATTTACAGGTATCCCGGGGAAATATCTAACTATTAAAGAGACCTTAGATAGCTTTGAAGAACTGCTGAGTGGGAAGCTAGATAACTTACCGGAACAGGCGTTTTATATGGTCGGTAATATAGAAGAGGTAAAGGAGAAGGCTAAGAGGATAAGATGAAACTAGAGGTCAGAGTTGTCACACCTGATAAAATTGTCTATGATGGTCCTGCAGATAGTCTGGTGATTCCTGGACAGGATGGATATTTTGGCGTCCTCCCTAATCATGCCCCTATGATATCTTTGTTAGATATAGGAGAGCTTAAGATAAGAAATGAATATCAGGAGTACTATTATGCTATAGAGGGAGGATTCTGTGAGGTAAGAAAGAATAAGGTTGTAGTTGTTACTCCTTCAGCCCAAAGGGCAGATGAGATAGATGATAATCTTGTTCAGGCCTCTTTACAAGAGGCTAAAAGAAGATTGAGCTCAAAATTAGAAAACAAGGAACTATTGCAGCTTCAAATAGATATAAGAAAAGCTTCTGTACTATTAGAAGTAGCAAGACATAAAAGGAGACAAATGATATGAAGATAAAGATAGAAGGTGGAGTAAGGCTGAATGGGGAAGTGAGTATAATCGGGGCTAAAAATTCTGCCCTCCCAATAATGGCTGCCACGTTACTCACTGATGGAACCACTGTCATTCACAATATACCTGATTTAAAAGATGTTCATACTATGATGAGTATGCTGGAAAATTTTGGAGCTAAGTTAAAATTCAAGAAGAATATCCTCGAGGTTACTATAAATGAAATACTTCCCGTAGACCCACCGGAAGACCAGGTAAAGCAGATGAGGGCTTCTTTTCTCGTTGCAGGACCCCTTCTGGCTAGACTTGGCAAGATAAGGATACCTCTTCCAGGTGGCTGTCAAATAGGTTCCAGGCCTGTAGACCTCCATCTAAAAGGATTTCAAGCTTTAGGGGCTAAAGTAACTAGTGAACACGGTTACGTTGACCTGGAGACTAAAGGCTTAAAGGGAGCTTCTATATACCTTGACATTCCTACGGTTACAGGTACTGAAAATATTATGATGGCAGCAGTCCTGGCAAGAGGTAAGACGGAGATCATCAATGCTGCCAAAGAACCTGAGGTTGTTGATCTTGCCGAAGCATTAAATAAGATGGGAGCAAAGATAAAGGGCGCAGGAACAGACAGGATAGAGATCGAAGGGGTAGACTCTTTATCCCCTGTAGAACATACCATAATACCTGACAGGATTGAGGCAGGGACATTTCTTGTGGCTGGAGCAATTACAGGTGGAGAAGTCACTATTAAAGGTGCAAGAAAAGACCATCTTGGAGCAGTACTGGGCAAACTCGAAGAGATGGGTCATAAGATAGAAGCAGAAGAGGAAAGAATAAGGATTATAGCAAAGAACGTAGGTAAAGCCTGCGATATTACCACTGCTCCTTATCCTGGATTTCCTACAGATATGCAGGCTCTCTTTGCCAGTCTATTAGGTGTATCTAAGGGAACTAGTATTATAACAGAAACTATCTTTGATAGGAGATTTGGTTTTGTAGATGAACTCATCAGGATGGGAGCAAATATGAGGGTCCAAGGGAATACACTTATAATAGTAGGGATAAAGAGGTATTCTGGAGCCAGTGTTACCGCTGGAGATTTAAGAGCAGGCGCAGCTCTAATAATGGCAGGACTAAATGCTGAGGGAACTACGGAGATATCAGGAGTAGAACATATAGAGAGAGGATACGAAGCTATAGATAAAAAGCTCAAGATATTAGGGGCTAAGATTTCCATCGAACCTTAAATATGTGAGATTCATAGTCTTTAATATGATTAAAGAAAGGAGGGCTAAATTGACTAGGAAGATAATACTGATATTAGCTTTGCTTATCTTCTTCTGTATTATCTTTAATAGCTATGTCTTATCAGGCGAAAAGATTAAGATATCTGGTATTGAAATCCAGGGGAACCGTAATATCCCTAAAGAAGAGATAATAAAGATACTCGACCTTCCAGAAGAGATAGACGAAGACATAGTTAGATCAGGACTACAGAGGCTCTTAAATACAGGATACTTTTCCAATATTGACGCTAGTATGAAAGTGGATGGAAGTAAGTATATCTTAGTTATTAGCGTAAGTGAAGCTCCAGTCTTTAAAGAGATTAAAGTGGTGGGTAATAAAGATATAGATACTGCAGAGATAGTAAACCTTATCTCTTTAAAGTCAGGCACCACTATAAATCTTATCACCTTAAACCAGGATTTAGGTAAGATTGCAGAACTCTACAAGAGTAGAGGATACATAGGAGCAAACTTCCAGGTCAATATAACTGAAGATGGAATAATAGTCATAAATATAAACGAGGGCCCAACTGTTTCAGGTTTTATATTTAAAGGAAACACTGTAATAAAGTCGGAAGATCTGGATAAAGAGCTAGAAAAATACAGAGGAAAGACCTTGAATACAAATCTATTAAAGGATATGGCACTAAATATTCAGGAGTTCTATAATAAGAAAGGATATCCTGCCTGTGTTATTCTCAATGCGTACAGCGATACAAATGGAGTAGTGACATTTGAAATAGGTGAAGGTAAGATTGCAAAGATAGTTATCGATGGAAATAAAAAGACAAAAGACTACGTAATTCTCAGGGAGATGGAAACCAAAGCTGGAGACGTTCTTAATACTACTAAAATTCAAAAAGACCTTCAGAAGATATTTAACCTTGGTTATTTTTCAGATGTAAATGCAGATATCAAGTCTGCCGAAACCCCTGGTGAAATTATCCTAACAGTCAGGGTAGTGGAGCAACTCACTGGACAGGCAAATGGTGGTATAGCCTATAGCACCGCCGAGGGTTTTTCTATAATATTAGGAATTAAAGACTCAAATCTATTGGGAACAGGAAGAGATTTAGGTCTGTATCTAAATATAGGAGTTACCGCTCGTGATATAACACTAAATTATACCGAGCCGTATGCTTTCGGAACCACAGGAACCTTAAGTACTTATCTAGTATGGAGGAAGGCAGATAATACAGATATAATAGAGAACACATCAATTAACTATTCGGAGGATAGAAAGACCCTTGAATTGACGTTGACTAAACCGATAGATATAAACCTAAAGGGTACGATAGGATTCTCTTATAATGATATAACTTATCAGGCTAAAGAGGATGTAACACTACCAGAGATGATAAAGTCTGGTATCTCTAGCGCCCTAGTCCTGGGAGTTGCCAAAGATACAAGAGATGTAATCTTAAACCCTATGAAGGGGGACTACTACTCACTAAATATAAAGCAGGGCGGAGGAATATTCGGTGGAGACTTCAATTTTACAAGACTCAATATCGACCTAAGATGGTATTTCCCAACATCAGACAAAGATACACTTGCTTTAAACTGCACCTTGGGATTAGGTTTTGGTGAGCTACCATATATAGAGAAGTTCAGTGTTGGAGGGGTAAATTCTGTAAGGGGACTTCCAGAAAACTGGAAAAAGTCAGACTATTTAGAACTTATAAGTCTTGAATATAGAAACAAGATACAGGATAATGTATTTGGTGTGATATTTTTAGACTTAGGAAATGGATGGAAGAGTGGAGAAACGATAAATCTTACAGATCTATATACTGGAATAGGCCTTGGGTTGAGAATAATGGTCCCTCCTATGGGGTTATTAAGACTAGATTATGGCTGGGGTAGTTATGACTGGCAGGGAAGATTCTATTTTAGTGTGGGACAAAAATTCTAAGTATGGGAGTTGATGTATAAAATGGATAAGAGGTTATTAATTTTGGCATTGATTATAGGTGCAGTTGGTATTCTTCTTTGGGGGCTGAGTATCCCGAGGTATGGATTTGCGCTAGACACATTTAAGATTGGGTATGTAGATATAAACAAAGTCATAGAGAATCATCCCAGGATCGAAAAGGTAAAGAAGGATATAAATGACTTTGCTATGAAAACTAAGGCAGAATATCAGAAACAGTTAGATGAAGCGGTAAAAGATAAAACAGCTGTTGAGGCTCAACAACTAAAGGCGGAATATGAAGCCAGACTAAATCAAGTTGTAGCTCAAAGACAACAGGAGATGTTAAAGCCAATACTCGATGACATTAAATTGGCAGTGAGAGATATATCTAAAAAAAGAGGCATAGATATAGTATTAAGGAGTGAGATAGTAATAACTGGTGGTATAGACATTACTGATGATGTCATAAAGGCTATAAAGAAATGAATTATAAGTTAGAGGAGATAGCCAGATTTATAAACGGCAAACTTTTTGGGCCCCCAGACATGGTGATAACTGGAGTAAATTCTCCAGAGTTAGCAGGTGAGAAGGAAATATGTATCATCTATGATGAAAAGTTTGTAGATGTGATAAAAAATAGAAATGTTGGAGCAGTCATAATCAGAGAAGGATTAAAAGTTGATAAGCCTCATATAGTAGTATCAGACCCTAGAGCTATTATGCCAGTTATTCTAAATCTTTTTGCTAAAAAAAAGGAGCTTCGAGGTATAGATAAGTCTGCTATTGTAGGAGATAACTGTACTATTCCTGAGAGCTGTTTTATAGGTCCCTATGTAGTTATAGGAGATAGGGTAAAGCTTGGAGAAAGAGTTATCATTATGGCTGGAAGTAAGATTGGAGACGAAGTTATCATAGGGGATGACTCTTTTATCGGCTACAATGTAATAATAGACGATAGTAGTGTTATAGGGAAGAGGGTCAAAATTCAACACGGAGCGGTTATCGGGAAAGAAGGCTTTGGCTTCTACAGGGGTCAGGAAGGTTATATAAGGATTCCTCACCTTGGCAATGTGGTAATAGAAGATGATGTAGAGATCGGAGCTAATAGTGTGGTTGATAGAGCTACTCTTGGATCCACTATTATTAAGAAGGGTACGAAGATAGATAGCCTGGTATTGGTAGGACATAATGTAAAGGTAGGGGAAGATACTGCTATAGCTGGACAAAGTGGTGTAGCAGGAAGTTCAGAAGTAGGCAATAGATGTATGATAGGAGGACAGGTAGGCATAGCAGATCACCTCAAGGTTGGAGATAATACAATAATCTTTGCCAAGACAGGGGTTATAGGAGATATACCTTCAAATTCTGTTGTATCTGGTATACCGGCAAGACCTCATAGAGAGTGGTTAAAAGCACAGGCTATTTTATTAAAACTACCAAAAATAATCAGGCAGTTAGGGATAAAGGATGTGGCAGACGACAGTAAAGAGTAAAGTAGAGATAAGAGGGGTTGGACTGCATACTGGAAAAGAGAGTAGGATTATAATATCTCCAGCATCCGCAGATACAGGTATAGTGTTTAACTTTGCAAAGAATAGCTTCACAAAGATCAAAGTGGATAGTATGGTCATCTCTACCAATAGAGGGACTATTTTGGCTCATAACGAGTACTCCATATATACAGTTGAGCATATCCTTTCTGCCCTTAATGGGCTAGAGATAGATAATGTGGAGATCATTGTAGATGGTGAAGAGATACCATCCTGTGATGGAAGTGCTAAGACCTTCGTAGACAAGTTAAAAGAAGCAGGGATAGAAATATTGGATAAAAAAAGGAAAGTAATTCAGCTTCCGGAACCTGTATGGATATTTAATGGAGAGAAGGGAATATTTGCACTACCCAGCGATAGACTCTCTATTTATTACACGATAGAATTTCCTCGGATAGGAAAACAGTGGATATTCTATGAACATAATCCCTTGAGATATGAGCTGGAGATTGCACCTGCCAGGACATTTGGTTTTGAAGAGGAGATAGAGATGCTAATCACTGAGGGTTTAGCAAAGGGAGGAAACCTTCAGAATTCCGTTATAGTTGGGAAAAATGGATACTCGTCACCACTCAGATATCCAGATGAGTTTGTAAGGCATAAACTCTTGGACCTTATGGGAGACATATATTTGTTAGGGAAACGTATTAATGCTACAATATTTGTAGTAAAAGGTGGTCATAATCTTCACGTAGAATTAGTAAAGAAGATAAAAGAGGTGATCGATGATTGATAGAGAGATTTCAACTTTGAACATATATGAACTCTTAAATATACTACCCCACAGATATCCATTCTTATTGGTGGATAAGATTATAGAATACGAAAAGGGGAAGAGGGTAAAGGGTGTAAAGAATGTGACCATAAATGAACCATATTTTCCTGGACATTTTCCGGAATTCCCGATTACGCCAGGTGTTATCATTATAGAAGCTATGGCACAGATAGGTGGGCTCCTTTTACTAGAAGAGGCAAAAGAAAAGGATGAGCTGGCAATATTAAGTGGGGTAGATAAAGTCAGGTTTCGTAGAATGGTAAGACCCGGAGATCAGATAGTGATAGAGGCAGAAATTCTTCAAAGAAAGATTAATTTTTGCAAATTAAAGTGTACCGCATACGTAGAGAGTAATGTGGTAGCAGAAGGTGAGTTATTAATAGCGTTATACAAGGAGGATTCTATCCGTGACATATATACATCCAACAGCGATAATAGATGAGTCGGTCAAGTTAGGAATCGATGTGGAAATTGGGCCCTATGTAGTAATAAAACATGATACTGTTATAGGAAGTGGTACTAAGATCGATGCCCATTGTATTATAGGCCCATGGGTCACTATAGGGAGTAAGTGTGAGATATACGGAGGATGTTCTATAGGTGCTCCGCCTCAAGACATAAGATATAAAGGTGAAAGAAGTTTTGTAATAATTGGAGATAATAACATCCTCAGAGAGTTTGTTACTATACATAGAGCAACAGGAAAAGACAAAGCCACTATAATAGGAGATGGCAATTTCCTTATGGCATATTCCCATATAGCCCATAACTGTAAACTTGGTAACGGGATAACTATGGCTAATTCTTCTAATCTGGCAGGTTATGTAGAAGTATATGATAAGGCTGTTATAGGAGGAATAGTTGGGATACACCAATTTGTCAGGATAGGAAGGTTAGCTATGGTAGGAGCCTGCTCTAAAGTTGTTCAGGATGTCCTTCCATTTTCTCTTGTAGATGGACATCCGGCCAAGGCTTACGGTATAAATGTAGTTGGACTTAGGAGAGCAGGATACTCACCAGAGATCAGGAGTATCCTACAGAGGGCATTTAAAATTTTCTACTTTGCCCATCCCAACAGATCCAAGTCGCTTACTATGCTTTTAGAGGAGCTTGACAGTATACCTGAAGTTGAAGAGATGGTAGAATTTATCAGAAACAGTAGAAGGGGGATCGTAAAAGCAGCTAAAGAAGCTTTACAATGGGACGTTCAGACATTCTTAGAAAATATGTAAGAATTGCTATTCTGGCAGGTGAGGTATCCGGAGATATACAGGGGTCTTATCTTGCTAATGGACTGTTGAACAATGATTATGGAATAAAAGTAGCACTCTGTGGTATTGGGGGGGAATATATGAGAAATAGGGGAGTCAAGTTATGGGAGGAAACAGCCAGGTATGGTTCAGTTGGTTTTTGGGAACCAGTAAAATTTCTGCCTAACTGGCTTAAGATTTACAATAAAGTTAAAGAAATGCTAAAGAAAGAAGAATTAGATGGGGTAATTTTTATTGATAATCAGGGATTTAATCTTCAGGTAGCCAAGTTTATCAAGAGAGAAAGACCTGATTTGTCTATGTTCTATTACTTTTCTCCACAGGCATGGCTTTGGGGTAGTGGAATAGCCAAACAGGTAAGAGACCTTGGAATTAAAGTTTTGGCAGTTTTTCAGAAAGAAGCAGAGGTATACAGGGAGAATAACGTAGAGGTATATTTCGTAGGACATCCTCTTTTAGATATAGTAGAGGCAAAGGTCCCCTCAGAAAAGATAAGAGAAAGTTTAGGGATAAAGGATGACCTTCCCCTTATCGGAATATTTCCTGGAAGTAGACAACAGGAGGTCATTTCTCTATTACCAATTATTTTAGAAGGGATCGCTCCTCTAATAAATAGAGAGGCTTACTTTTATATAGCCAGTGCATCTGATTTTACCTACAAGTGGATTGGAGAGATCTTAGAAAAAAAGAATCTATATATACCAATTATCTCCAACAATAGATATGACTATATGAATGCCTCTAAACTCCTAATTATGGCGTCTGGAACGGCAGTCTTAGAGGCATCTCTTATAGGTATCCCGGTTATAGCTCTATATAAACTATCGTGGATTTCCTGGAATATTGCAAAAAAGATAGTTCATTACCCCTATGCTACTATGCCGAATATCTTACTTGAAAAGCCGGTTGTCATAGAGCTGCTTCAGAAGGATGCTAATCCTGTAAGGTTAAGGGAGACTGTAAGAGAGTTGCTGGGTGATAGTAAAAAGATAGAAAGCATCAAAAAAGATCTGGAAGGGGTAAGAGAAGTATTGGGAGAGAAGGGAGCGATAAAGAGAGCGGTCGAATTTATCTTTAAGGGGCTGAACTGTATTGAGTAAGTTGATTATGCTCACCAACAGTCCTGGAGAAATAGGAGGATGGTTTCTACCTTTAGCAAAAGCTATAAAAGAGACTTATCCTGCCATAGATATAATAGCTATTCTTTTGCCATGTCAGTATGCAAGTGGAACTGAATATAGGGTACTTTTAGAGTCTGGATTATTCTCTAGGGTGATAGATAGAAAAGAACTACTGAAATTTTTTACAACTCCGGATTTAAATGACAAAAGGATACTTATTTTGCAGCTTGGAGGAGACCCATACTGGGGAACCCTGCTCAAGATAAGATTAAAGAGTAAGCTCTTTATATATTCTGATAGCCTAGTCCATACAAATCGATGGGCAGATAAGATTCTTCTGAGCGATTCAAGATTCTCTAGAGGGAGAGAAAACGAAGTCGTAGTTGGTAATCTAATCCTTGAGAGTATAGACAGAGATATCACAGTAAACGGATCTAGTATAGCATTCTTACCTGGTAGTAGGCCATATGGACTCAAGTTGATACTCCCTCTAATGCTTGAAACCGCTGAGATATTAAGGAAGACTTCAGATAATTCGATAAAATTTATTGTTTCACCATTTATCCCTCTTGAAAGTCTGAATAGATATGTTCCAGCTAATTTCGCATTAGAGCAAGATAGGATAATTTCTGGCTCAGGAAACGTCTATATACTCGAATATGGAGGGTCTTGGGATTGGGTGAAAGATGTGAGATTGGCTATAAATATTCCTGGAACAAATACCTTACAACTGGCGCTTTTGGGTATACCTCAGATAACTATACTCCCACTTCAATGGGCTGAATATATCCCTCTAGAGGGTATAATGGAGTGGATAAGTAGGGCACCTCTTATAGGTAAGCCTATAAAAAGAAAAATAATTTATAGACTTATTCCTAAAATTAGGTTTATAGCCCTCCCCAATATAGTCTCCAAAAGGAAGATTACAGAGGAACTTATAATGGAGATTACACCGGAACTTCTAGCTCAAAAGATATTAGAACTTCTAAAAGATCAAGAACGACTAGATAAAATGAAAGAGGAGCTAAAGAGTATAGATTTCCTAAGCGGAGCCGGAAGAAATATAGCTAAAATTATAGGTGAAGAACTCTGTGAGTAATCTTGATTGGGGTCTTATCATATTTCTCATAGCTATAAGTGGGTTTATAGCGTTTGTAGGTAACTATGTTGGGAGGAGGGCAGGGAAGAGAAGAATCTCTATACTTGGTATAAGACCATATTATACCTCTATGATTATAACGGTACTTACTGGTATTATAATTACTACTGTAACTTTAATTACTCTTATTAGTGTATCTTCAAGTATGAGAAGCGCATTAGAGAATAAAGCTCAACTTCAGGAGACAATAAAACTTCTTTCGCAAAGGTTAAGTGCTACAGAGTCAGAACTTTCTATAAGGGCAAGTGAACTAAGTGCAGCCATAGAGTATCAAAAAAAGTTAGAAAAGAGCATAAAGGAGCAGAATGAAAGAGTAAAAGAGCTAGAAAAGAAGTTAAAAGAGACAGAAGAAGAAATAAAAAATAGAGAGATTATTCTAAAGAATAGAGAGATTGCGTTAGAAGAAAGTAAAGCTCAGTTGAGGGAATTAGATAGGCAGAGAGAACATCTTATCAAAACAATCTCTGAATTAAATAAAGAAGTGGAACAGCTTAAGAGAGAGAAGAATAGTCTTTTACAGGAAAATACACAACTTAAGGACAAATTAAATAAATTAGGAAAAGTGGTATCTTCTCTTGAAGAACAGAGAAAGATTTTGAATAATAAGTTAGAACTATACAGTTCTGAATTGGCCGAGTTAAAGAAAGAGATAAACGATTATAAAGCTCAGGCAAAGGAACTTAAGAAAGAGATAAAACAGAAGGAATCACAGCTAAATTTATTAAGACACCAGAAAATTCTTTTTTACGGGGGAGAGATAATACTAGCAGAGACCATAAATGGACCCAAAAGTGAACAAGAAGCCAAGGACAGCTTAAAATATATGCTAGAGAGGGCTGAAGAGATAGCAAGATATAGATATCTGCATTCGGGAGAATCTGTGCCTGATAAGGATACCCCACTAATATCTTATGATCCAAGCGAGTTAGAAAGTGTAATAAGATCTCTAAAAGAGGAACAGCGACTAATACGTATAAGAGTAAGAAACAATACGTTTGTTTATGAACCGATTTATGTAACTATAGAGTCTTTAAAGAGTAGATTGATATTTAGTAAGGATGAAACTATCGTCTTTAAATTTATCTCTGCCAAGTTGCCAAGGAATAAAATAATCGAAGAGCTCGATACTTTACTAAGTGAAGTAAGAAAAGAGGGTATAAGAAGAGGTATGATTATTGACCATCTAACCAATCCTATCAGTAACGTATCTTATGAGACGCTCTTGGGACTATCGGTTAGAATAAAAGTCAACTATATGAAATTTGGAAGCACTTTAGTTGTGGTTAAAGCGGAAAGAGACATATACACTGGAGGTCCCTTAAGAATAAAATTTGAGCTTCGTTAGGTAGATATAATTAGTCGGATAATATATCTTATGTAAAGTAAAAATAAACTCAGACTGTCTTAGATTCTAAAATCCATCCGACTTGTTATTCTTATCTCCAATATGCTATCCTTATATAAAATGTAAATTGTGAATATTGTGAATAAGGATTAATTTTTTATATCTTAATTTTAATAAAAATGAGCGCAGGGACATTTCAGAATCAAAATATATATAGAGTCCTAAATCTGACAGGGATTTTTGCTATCATACTCATCTCTTCTTACCTGTCCTGGAGAACGGCGGAGTTTTGGAAGATAAAAGAAGGAATCCCTATGGTTTCTCTGATACTCGCAGCCCATATCATATCCTCTCTTATAATCTCTAAGCTCATTATATTCCCTAAGATCGAACATCTGGGTATAGTCTTCTCTACAGTTAGCTTTATGCTTTTATTAGTTATTGGCATTATCGCAGTAAGTAGAATTTACTATTCACGGAGTTTCTTGTTATCTTCATATATCTTAGATGTCATCCTCCTTATACTCTGTAATCATAGAAAAAAGAAACCTGTCTTTGCTCTTCTCCCTTTTGACAAAAGAGATGAAGACTTACTTAAAATAAGTAACATAGACTGGTGTATCCTCCAGTCTCCTTCTGTTGATAATGTAGATCTAGATGGTATTGTGGTGACCTCTTTGAAAGATCTAACCCCTGAATGGGCCCATTTTATTGTTACCCAAAAACTTAAAGGGACCTCAATATACCATGCATCAGAAGTATATGAATTAATACTGGGAAAATTACCTCTTAAATATTTCTACTCAGAACTCATAGAAAGTTCGAGTCAGCCTTTTGTTACAAAATTTATAAAGAGATTGTCTGATATTATACTCGCTTCCCTTCTCTTCCCTATCGCTCTTATATTATCAATTATAATAGCCTTACTTATAAAAATAGACTCTGAAGGACCGGTCTTCTTCACACAGGATAGAATTGGTCAAGGGGGTAAAACTTATAAGATCATAAAATTCAGGACTATGTACAAGGATGCTGAGATCGACGGACCTAGGTTTACAGAAAGGGATGATCCACGTATTACATATATAGGACGTATATTAAGAAGGCTTCATTTAGACGAGCTCCCACAGATCTGGAATATTCTGAAAGGCGAGATGAGTTTTATAGGTCCAAGACCAGAGCAGGCAAAGTTAGTAAAGGAGTTTGAAAAGGAGATTCCCTTCTATAGTTATAGACACCTAGTGAAACCAGGTATAACCGGTTGGGCACAGGTAAACCAAGGTTATGCAGCAGGAATTACAGAAACGATAGAAAAATTGGAATATGACCTCTACTATATAAAGAATCTGTCCCCTTGGCTTGACCTCGTAATACTGCTTAAGACCGTAAAGATGATAATAACCAGATGGGGTTCAAGGTAACTAAGTACTAGCTTCCAGCTCCTTGAACAGGTTGACAACATAAAAAGATCTTTTATACGGGGGAACCTTAACTCATTATTCTTGGAATGGAGGAGTGGGCTATTCATATACGCTACTTACAGATTACCGGAAGAGATCTAAGTGATTGGCGTAATCCCAGTACAGGTGGATGGTTACTGCTAGGAGAAGGAGCAAATATACTAGAAAGCTATTAAATCTGGAACAGTATTGATAGAATAAATTAGGATTAGAAGTTTCGCTCAATTAAATTGATCCCTCACCTCTGCTGAAATATGAAAAATCAAAATTATATGGTAAAATATTACACTGTAAAATAGAGAAGTATTTGATGCCCTGGAGGTAGTTTGCTGTATGAAATATCTGATTAAACTAGTGAAGATTGCCAGACCATACTGGAAGTATCTTATAATTGCTGGTGTTAGTAATCTAACTATAACTGGGATCAATCTGTTAGGACCATGGCTAGCAAGACAACTCATCAATATTATTACAAACCTTAATCAGTATCCAGACGCGAAGAGCTACATAATAAGACTCTCCATCATTTTAATATCTTCCTATATAGCCAGAATAATTTTTCAGTTCTTAGCCAGTTACTTGTCTCACTATGCCGCCTGGCATCTAGTAGCCCATATGAGGGGCCTGGTATACGATAAACTCCAGCAGTTATCGTTTAGATTCTTCCAAGACAAACAGACAGGACAGCTTATGTCAAGGGTGGTAAACGATACTGCTAATTTTGAAGCACTGATTGCCCATGCTGTGCCAGATTTATTTACAAATGCCCTCATTATCCTAGGAGTTATTATTATACTCTTTATAGTAAATCCAACCCTAGCCTTTTTGTCACTCCTCCCTATCCCATTTTTAGTATATACAGGAACAAGATTTGCAAAAAGAGTACTACCAAACTTTAGAGAAGCACAGAGGGCTCTTGCAGATTTAAATGCAGACCTACAGGATAATATATCAGGCATACGTGAGATACAACTCTTTAACCAGCAGAAGAGGGAGTTAACCAAGATACAAAACAAAGTCTATAGACATATACAGGCACTTTTAAATGCACTGAGACTTAGCGCCATCTTCCATCCTACGGTCAGTTTTCTAAGTTCGATAGGAACAGTGATCGTCTCCTCCGTCGGAGGAATTATGGCAGTGAACGGAAAGGTCTCTGCAGGAGACATAGTAGGGTTTATGCTTTACCTGAATATGTTTTATTTTCCGATAACTGCTCTCAGTCAAGTAATCGAGAATATTCAGCAGGCTCTGGCAGGTGCAGAGAGAGTATTTGAGATATTGGAGACAGAATCGGAAATCAAAGAGAGACCAGATGCGATTGAACTAAAGGATGTTAAAGGGCGAGTAACATTTGAGAATGTAAGCTTCTCTTATGATAAAAAGGTTCCAGTGTTAAAAAATATAACATTCAACATAGAACCTGGCCAGATGGTTGCCTTTGTAGGTCCTACAGGGGTTGGGAAGACAACAATAATGTATCTTCTGGTCAGGTTCTTTGATCCGGATTCCGGAAGTATAAAGATAGATGGAATAGATATTAGAGACGTTACATTAAAGTCCCTCCATGATAATATAAGTATGGTAATGCAAGATGTCTTTCTATTTAATGGGACTATCGCCGAGAATATTGCGTATGGGAAAGAAGATGCAACTATGGATGAGATAATAAACGCTGCGAAAATAGCCTGCGCACATGACTTTATTGTAGAATTACCAGATGGATACTATACCTACATAGGCGAAAGGGGGGTCAAACTCTCTGGTGGACAGAAGCAGAGGTTAGCAATCGCTAGAGCAGTTCTGAAAAATTCCCCCATACTGATCTTAGATGAGGCGACCTCATCTGTAGATACTGAGACTGAAACTAAGATTCAGGAAGCAATTAACAACCTTGCCGGAACAAAAACAATCCTTATTATAGCCCACAGGTTATCTACAGTAAAAAGGGCAGATAAGATTATCGTATTGAAAGAAGGCGAAATTGTAGAAGAAGGAACACACGAAGAACTTATGGCTCTTAAGGGGCTGTACTACCACTTAAGCTCTGTTCAGTTTTTAGAGGAAGAAGTATATAATTCCAAAATAGCAAGATCATTAAAAAACTGATTTTGTCCGAATCTTTTCTAGAGCTACTCTTAGATATCCATCTGACTCTTCCAAGAGTCTTCTACTCTCTTCAGGTCCAAGGTTTCCTACTATACTTATTATTGCTTCTTTCACATTCATATTACAAGCTTTTAATCTTCCCAATGCTAATTCTTCTGTAGCTCCTGTAATTTTAGTTATTATCCGGATAGCCCTATTTATAAGCTTCTGATTTGTCGGTCTCACATCGACCATAATATTTCCGTAGACCTTTCCCAGTTTTACCATACTTATAGTACTGAACATATTTAATACCATCTTCTGAGAAGTTCCTGCCTTAAGTCTTGTTGACCCTGCAATAACTTCTGGACCTGTATCTATCTCTATTGCTATATCCACAAAATCTTTAGCAGGAGAATTATAGTTGTTTGTCAACAGGATAGTCCTTGCACCCCTTTTATGTGCTTCTTCCAAGGCAGAAAGAACAAATGGAGTGGTGCCACTGGCAGTTATACCTACCACAGCATCATTATCAGATATACTTCTTCTTTCTATCTCTTCCCTTCCCTGTTTAACATCATCCTCGGCATATTCTACTGCAGATGTGATAGCCCTTTCTCCTCCGGCAATTATAGCCTGGACCATTTCTGGATCCACCCCGAAAGTAGGTGGACATTCCGCAGAATCTAAGATGCCTAACCTTCCGCTAGTTCCAGCTCCTACATAGAGTAGTCTTCCACCTTTTTTAAAGCACTCGACTATAATATCAATAGCCCTAGCTATCTCTGGCAAGACCTTTTCTATAGCCAATGGGACCTTCTTATCTTCCTGATTCATAAGTTTAACCATCTCGATGGTGCTCAGTAGATCAAAATTTGACGTCAACTCATTATAGTCTTCTGTTCCCATACAGTTCACCCCTTTTCTAGATATCTCTGTCCTATCAATATAGCTCCAACTATAGGCTCTGCTCTGGCTGGGAAGATACTAACATTTGGGAATTTCTCTCTTATATACCTGGTGAAGGAATCAGTTATTATATCTCTTGCCTTAAAGAATCCTCCAGTATATGCTATGTTGAATTTATCTTCACTCTGGTATCCTAAACCTTCTGCTGTTGAAATAGCTAGACAACTTAGCTCATAAGCTGCAGATTTCAATATTTCCAATGCCACCTTATCTCCAAGTTCCCCAGCCTTTACAACATATCTAGCGAAACCAGATATTATGTCTTTAGCTTTCTCGTAAATAATCTTTATTAATGCCTCCATTTCTCCAACGCCAAGATATTCATAAATCATATCTAAGAGAACCGTTTCTTCCCCCCTTCCATCGTATGCCTTGAGTCCTGCTATAATTCCTCTTCTACCAACATCATATGCACTACCCTCATCTCCTAATAGATATCCCCAACCACCAGTTCTCTTTTCTGTATTATTCCTCCTCCCATAGCCAATTGAGCCTGTACCAGCTATAACTATTATACCTTCAGTATCTAAGAGGGCTCCTACCAAAGCAATATGTGCATCGGTGGTCACTATAACATCATTTGCGATATTCAAAGAGAAAAGAAAATCCCTCAATTCCCATTCTTTCTTAGCTACCCCAGCGACTCCAGCGCTAATTAGACTAATTTTAATATTAGGGATTTGTCTGAGTGCAGACTCTATCCCCTCTATAATGTTTTCTATGGCAACTTTTCTTGGGGTTGTGGTCCAGTTTGACGGACCACTATAAGCCTTAGAGATTATCTCTCCTGTATCTGTAGCTACTGCTACTTCTGTCTTTGTTCCTCCACCATCTATACCAAGGATATACCTTGCCAAAATACATCCTCCTCACTTATAGATCAGATATTTACTTCTTAGTTTCAGAAAATCTCCTATACCCTTCTCCCAAGTCTTTATAATCTCTTTAGGATCCATTCCACTCTCTATGTACTTTCTAATCCTATCTGTTCCCATACTTAAATCAAAGATATACCTACCATTAGATCTGTCTCCCCAGTTAAAACTCTTAGGATAAAGCCTGTATATAACGTCTAGAATATTCAGACAGACTTCCAGTGGTTTAAACTTATTTCTATCGTTTATAAATATCTCTATACCCTTACATACCTCATTCTGAAATTTAGAGTATCGAGGTATAAAGTAAGCAGCTCTAAATGCAACTCCCTCAATCTTTCTTCTCAAAAGTTCTTCTATCAGTCTATCAGGATCAATGTAAGGGGCTCCAACAAAGTGAAAAGGTTTAGTCGTTCCAACACCTACAGATAGATACGTATCCCCTATAGGACCAGTACAGGGATATAACATTACTGTCTCAAAGTCCGGGATATTGGGAGAAGATATAACCCAATGTAATCCAGTCTGATCAAACAACATAGCCCTCCTCCATCCCTTCATAGGAATAACTGTCAGCCTTGAGGATATCCTAAATTCGCTGTTAAATAGGAGTGCCAATTCTCCAACAGTCATTCCATATATATTAGGTATTGGATAGAGTCCGATAAAAGAACTGAAATCAGTTTCTAACACAGGACCATCCACATATACCCCACCGAGAGGGTTAGGTCTATCAAGAACTATAAAATCTATACCATTCTCCTTTGCGGATTGCATAGCCAGAGCCATAGTAGATATATAAGTATAATGTCTTACCCCAACATCCTGTATATCAAAAATAAGGACATCTATGTCCTTTAGCATATCTCGAGTAGGCTTTCTCGTTTCCCCATAAAGACTATATAAAGGAAGCCTAGTCTTTTCATCTATATAGCTCTTTACGTAGTCTCCCGCTAATCTTTCTCCCCTTATACCATGTTCTGGTGAAAAAAGGGCTGTCAGCTTTACTTCAGGGTTCCTGTAAAGGAGATCTATATTACTTCTTAACTGACTATCAACACCAGTCTGATTCGTAATAAGCCCTACACGTTTCCCTCTTATAAGATCAACCCTTTCACTCAGTAAGACCTCTAATCCTAACTTTACTTTACCATTTGCCATAACAATCTCACTAACTATAATACTTAAAGATAATAATGCTACTATAAATCTAACCATAAATAAGTATCTCCTTCACTAGAAAGAGTTTATCATATAGGGAAATATCTATCAATTTTATGCTAAAATTTTTCTATGAAAGAACTACTGGATAAATTTATTGGGAAGTTGAGGGTAATAGAAGAAAGAGCCAAGCCATCTGTGGATGAAAGGATATCTCAATTTAAAAGACTGGGATCATACGGCACAGAAGAGGAACTTTTTTCTGAACTGAGTTTCTGCGTACTTACTGCTAACTGGAGCGCCAGTGGAGGGATAAGAGCTCAGGAAAAGATAGGAACCTCAGGTTTTATCAAGTACTCGCAAGAAAAACTATCCCGGATTCTATCTGATCTTGGGCACCGATTCCCATATAAAAGGGCGGAATTCATAGTAGAAAATAGGTATCTTCTTGGAAGACTTAAAGAGTTTATCCATTTACCATCAGTAGAAGCGAGGAAAGAGCTGGTAAGATCTGCCAAGGGAATCGGATGGAAAGAATCAAGTCACTTTCTGAGAAATGTTGGAAACCTGGAAGTTGCTATTCTGGACAGACACATACTTAGGGTACTTAAAGATCTAGATTTAATAAACGAAATACCTAATGGCTGGGCAGAGAAGAAATATCTCTCTATCGAAGAGGTATTCAAAGAACTATCTGAGAGATTTGGTAAATTACCCGGAGAGACTGACCTTTATATCTGGTATTTAATAAAGGGTAAGATAGAAAAGTAAAGCACTTGACTTAATAAAAAATTTTGATAATATTAAGTAAATAATAAAAATTATCCTCTAAGGAGGTTGATAGTATGAGAAAGATGACGGAAGAAAGTCTAAAGGCAGCATTTGCCGGTGAGAGTCAAGCCCATATGAAGTATACAATCTTTGCCGAGATCGCAGAGCAAGAGGGTAGGCCAAATCTAGCTAGACTATTCAGGGCGATAGCAGATGCAGAAAAGGTTCATGCAACAAATCACTTGAAAGCTCTGTCCGGTATAAAAGGTTCTCCAGATAATATACAGGTCTGTATAGATGGTGAAAATTTTGAGGTCCAAGAGATGTATCCGGCGTATAATGCCATAGCAGAGCTGCAGAATGAGCCAGAGGCAAAGAGAAGTATACATTTTGCCCTTGAAGCGGAAAAGATACACTCAGCTATGTATCAAAAGGCAAAGCAAGCTGTAGATAGTGGAAACGATATAGAAGTTGGGGACATCTACATCTGTCAGGTGTGTGGTCATACAGTAGAAGGTTCTGTCCCTGACAGATGTCCCATATGTGGTGCACCAAGAGAAAAGTTTAAAAAATTTTAAAAGGGGTGATTTATATGAATAAGTGGAGATGTGGAGTTTGTGGTATTATTCTGGATGTAGAGAATCCACCTGATGTATGTCCAAAATGTGGGGCTCCTAAGGAGAAGTTTTCGCAAATCCCTGAGGACCAAGCTAAACTTATAGATAGAGCTAGATTTACTAATGGACTACATATAGAACTATTTACATTAATGGCAAAAGTTGCAGAGTTGGCTCAAAAAGGGCTAGAGGACAATCTGGATCCACCATGCGTTAAGATCTTTACTGAAGCAAAGGAACAGGCTATTCTATTTCAGCAGAAGATAAAGGCAGAGATTCAGGGACACATAAGTAAGGGTAAGTGGGGATAAACACTCAGCAATAAAGGGCGACAACTAATAGAAGGTTGTCGCCCTTTATTTATTTCTGGTATACTATTTGATGGAGGTGATAATCTTGTATAGGATAGGTAAAGAGGAATTAGAAGAGATACAGAGGGTCTTTGAAAGTAAGCAGTTATTAAGATATGGTGATCCTAATGTAGGACATCTTCAAGAGGTAGTAACATTTGAAAGGGAATGGGCGGAAAAGATAGGTACCAAATATGCATTACTTATGGCTGGAGGAGGAACTTCTGCTTTGGCGAGTGGTCTGATTGGACTTGGGATAGGTCCTGGAGATGAGGTTATTGTCCCAGGTTATACCTTTATCGCTACCGCTTCAGCAGTCTTAAATGCAGGAGCCATACCTGTTATAGCAGAAGTAGATGAAACCCTAACCTTAGACCCTGAAGATCTTGAAAGAAAGATCACACCAAATACCAGGGCTGTCATACCTGTTCATATGCAGGGATTACCAGCAGATATGGACAGGATAATTGAGATAGCAAAAAGACATAATATAAAGGTTATAGAAGATGCCTGTCAGGCTGTAGGGGGAAGTTATAAAGGAAAAAGATTAGGAAGTCTAGGCGATGTTGGTGTGTTTAGCTTTAACTATTATAAGATAATAAGCTGTGGAGAGGGTGGATGCATAGTTACAAATGATAGATTGGTTTATGAAAGGGTTCTGGTATATCACGATAGCGGATTCGTCTTTCTCAGTCCCTCTTCTAAGGAGGTAAGTATACCAATTTTTATAGGATTACAATTGAGAGCAAATGAAATTATGGGTGCAATATTACGGATTCAGCTTAGAAGACTCGATGGGATACTTTCAGATTTAAGACGCATCAAAAAGTTTTTCATCGATGAGCTCAAAAGTACAGGTGTAAAGTTTGTTCCAGTTAATGACCCAGAAGGAGATTGCAGTGTGGTTGTCGGTTTCCAGTTTGAATCTGAGAAAGAGGCTAGAGAATTTGCTCAAAAAGAAGGAGTAAATGGATGGCTACCAATAGATACGGGAAAACATGTATACTCTAACTGGGAACCAATTCTAGAACATAGGGTTGGACATCACCCTAGGTTAAATCCGTTTGAATTTCCAGAAAATAGAGGTCTCAGAATAGACTACTCCAAAGATATGTGTCCAAAGACACTTGATATTCTTAGTAGAACTGTATTCATATCTATCAATCCTGACTGGACTGAAAGAGAGATAGAAAAAAGAGTAGAAGCCTGCCGAAAGGCTCTCAGTTAGAGTATAATAGGAGGAATAAAGGATTGAAAAATTATAGAAAAGCATTCAGTCTTATATCAATAGTAGTTTTTCTGTTTGCTATAATCGGACTTAACGGATGCGACTGCAGTAAGCCATTTATAGAAAGAGTCGAGGTATGGATAGATAGAAATACTACAGATGGAATACCTTACGAAGAGCAAATCTTCCCTGTAGGGCCTACATATAAGATCCCCCAAAATACAAGTTTCAGAATAAAGATAAAGACTCAAGCGACCATATCTAATCTAAATAATAGTACAGTCCAGATCACCCCATCAATCTCTATCCCTATAGAATATCTAGAAGATACATGGTATAAAGCAGACTATGATAATCTTTCTGGGACTTTAGCTGCTGGGACTTATAATGTTACTATAATTATCAACCACGATGGAAGGATCCTGACACAAAGTATCGTTATTCAGATCGAATAAGAGTTTTATCTGATACTAGAATCTAAAGCCTAAACCCAGCGCAAGTCCCAAATCAGGATAGAAAGAATATTCCGTGGTGCTATCGTAAGTGTACTCTTCTACGCCTAACCTGAGTTGAATTCCCATTTTGAGTTCCATCCCTAAAGGTCCAACAAATATAAGTCCGCCTTCTGCATAAGGGAGTATAAATACTTCAACCCCTCCCTCTCCATAGAAATAAATAGGACCGCCCAAATGGAAGTATCTCCTATAACCTACTCCAAGGAAAGTCAAACCTATAAGAGCCTCTGGTTCCCCTCTTGGACCCAAATCTGTATAGTAACCCAAGATGATTGAGTCTAGGCCTACTCTAATCCTCTTGTCCACTAATGAGTCAGCGTAAGCAGGAGTAACAGAGGTTACAGTTATAAGTACTGCTAAGATAAACCCCAATAACCTAATCCTATACATCTTCATAATACCTCCCTTTTATAATTTTTAATTTAGGAAATTAAGATCCCCTAACCGCATAAAAGATTAAAAGATCTTAACTTCTCTAGCTAGAATTATACATCAAGATATAATTTCATTTCAAGACAGAAGGATAATCCGAAGTTGACAAGAAGTCTTTGGGAATGATATTATTGAGTTTAGAAAATATCCTATTGGGAGGAGGTAAGATAAGATGGCAGAAATACTGAGCTTAGATGTGAATCCCACTTCGGGAAGGCAAGGGGATATGGTGACAGTTGTTGTTAAGGCTTCTCCAGATACCAAGGCTGTTTACGGAAGAATCCCTGAGTACGGTTATATGATCCAGTTCCAGAAGGAAGGGGACCTTTTCAAACTCTCTATGCAGGTTCCTTATGGAGCACCTCCAGGGGTTTATATGGTTTCAGTCTATCCGGTGGATAACGAAGGTAACAGGGGTGAAGAGAAAAGGTTCAACTTCCAGGTTCTATAAATTCCTGAGTTAGAATTCCAAGAGCCTTAAGGACTTGAAATATCTCTTTATTCTTTTCTTCTTTCTCACATAATTCGATCTCTTTTCTGATTCTGGCTATCCCTACAGTCCTTAAGGCTCCACCTTTTATTGCATCCTCCATAAGCTCATAAGTGTGTGGTTCTATAACAAATCCAAGTCTTACACTAAATCTTATTGCCCTAAAGATACGGGTAGGATCATCTATAAAACTTCTATCATGGAGGACTCTTATGATTCTATCTTCTAAATCCTTTATTCCACCTAGTGGGTCGAGTATCTCGCCAGGTTTCTTTTTAGGATAGATAGGAACCGCCAGGGCATTTATGGTAAAATCTCTTCTATACAGGTCTTCCTCAATAGTTCCTGGTTCTACTATTGGCAATGCTCCAGGTCTAGGATAGACCTCTTTCCTAGCGATGGCTATATCTATATGTTCTATATCATTAGAACCTACTTTAAACTTGAATGTGTAGAACCTTTTGAGTAGTCTCCCCTTTATACCAAGATTCTCAATATACTCTAAAAATCTTTCCGCGGAAGTCTCTACCACCAGGTCTATATCTTTCAGCTTTAGACCCAGAAATATATCTCTAAGAGTTCCCCCAACAAGATAGATAGGGATACATCTTCTATGTGCATTCTTTAAGCACAGATCTATATCAGGAATAGATAGAATAGATGAGAGTACGTCTTCTAACTTCATCTTTATTTATAGATACAGCCTTTCTTAAAAGATCCATAGCCTTCTTTAGTGCTTCCTCACTGTTATAGTATATATCTAAAATAGTCTCGCCTTTTTCTACGTAATCTCCAACCTTTTTCTTAAGTATTATACCTACATTAGGATCTATAACATCTTCCTTCCTGTATCTACCTGCCCCCAGAGTTCTAACTGCCTCTCCAATAAGATAGGCATCTAGCCTCTCTATATATCCAGAATCTTCTAAAGAAAAGTTATACAACTTGGCTAACGGCATCAGATTACTGATATCTCCACCCTGAGCTTTGACCATCTCTTCAAATTTACTAAATGCCTTACCGCTTTCAAGAGCATCTTTCACCATTTCTTTTGGAGCCAAAGTATTGGCGATCTCAATAGTTAATTCTTTTAAGTCTTGAGGACCTTTACCCTTTAAAGTCTCTATAGCTTCTATAACTTCTAGTATATTACCGATTGCACAACCAAGGGGCTGATCCATATCTGAAATTACCGCTTTTACCTCTCTACCAAAAGACCTTCCTATCTCTATAAGCCAAGATGTAAGCTCTTCTGCATCCTTAATATTCTTCATAAAAGCACCTGAGCCTACCTTAACATCAAATATTATCGTCTTTGCCCCTCCAGCTATCTTTTTGCTAAGAATACTGCTGGTTATAAGAGGAATGCTGTCTACCGTACCAGTAACATCTCTTAATGAATAGATATCCTTCTCAACAGGAACCAGGTCTTCTGTCTGACTTATTATGCTACAACCAACATCTTCTACTATCTTTTTAAACTCTTCAAGACTAAGATCAACCCTGAATCCAGGGATAGATTCCAGCTTATCTATAGTCCCTCCTGTATGTCCAAGCCCTCTACCAGAAAGTTTTGCTACTTTAAACCCAATAGATGCCAAAAGAGGAACAACTACAAGGCTAAGTTTATCACCTACACCACCTGTTGAATGCTTATCTACTACAGGAAAATCCCATTCTAATCTCTTACCTGTTGATAGTATAGCTGAGATAAGATTTTTTGTCTCCTCCTTTGATAAGCCCCTTATAAAAGAAGCCATAAGCCACGCACTCATCTGATAATCTTTTATCTCTTTCTTATGAAATCTATCCACAAAGAATGTTGTCTCTTCTTCGGTCAATATATAACCATCTCTCTTTTTAATAATGATCTCGACAGGATTCATTTTATTATACCCCTCTCTTTATCCATTCTCTCAATAGAATCTCAAGATCCTTACTTATCCTATTCCCCATCTCCAGGACTTCTCTGTGGGTTATAGGGGATAGGTCATCTCTATGCACATTAGTTATACTAGATATACCAACTACTTCCATCCCTAAACTCCTAGCTCTTATAACCTCCAGCACTGTAGACATACCAACGGCATCTCCTCCTATGGTCTTGAAGAATCTTATCTCTGCCGGTGTTTCATATGTGGGCCCTTTTACCCCAACATAAACTCCCTCTTTTAGACTTATACCAAGTTCCTCGCCGATACTCTTTAATTGCTCCCTGAATCTATAAGAATAGGCATTCTTCATATCTACAAAATTTGGTCCTCCGACAAGAGGATTCTCTCCAGTAAGGTTTATATGGTCTTTTATAAGCATTATATCCCCCGGATTATAAGTATCATTTATCCCTCCACTAGCATTTGTTATAACCAGGACATCGACACCCAAACCTCTAAGTATCTCTACAGGAAAGACTACCTCCTTTGGAGAATATCCCTCATATAGATGATATCTTCCCCTCATAATAATAACATCCTGATTCTCAACTTTAACAACATCAAGGCGTCCTTTATGTCCTGGTACTGCTGATAAGGGCATATTTGGTATATCTCTATACTCTACAGAAAACAGAAGAGTCTGATTAAATATATCAAGCCCAGAGCCTAAAATAATACCTATCCTTTGGTTAAAACTGTATCTCTCTTTAAGAAATTCCAATGTCTCTTTTATTCTATCCATTGTCTCCTCCTCTCTTTAATTATACCAAGTGAATAAAGGTCTTTCTTTCTGTTACACCTGTAGAACTTGACAAATAAAGTATAATTCAATATAAAACTACCTTTAGAGTTTTCAAGTGGGAGATTTTTTTTAAATTTTCCACAAGTTTTTTTGGTGGGAGAAAATAATAAACTTATCCACAGGATAAGCAATAAAACATTATAAAATAATACTTTCTGGCAAACCACCAGTCCTATAGCGAAACTTAAAAAATCTATGATATAATAAACTTATGAGTACAGGATGGATAGAAGTGATATGTGGAAGTATGTTTAGTGGAAAGAGTGAAGAGCTAATAAGAAGAGTAAAACGAGCAGAGATAGCCCGTCAGAAGGTACAGGTATTTAAGCCTGCTTTAGACAATCGATATGCAGACAGAGAGGTCGTCTCTCATGACGGCAATAAATTGTCTGCCTATACTGTAGCAAGGGCTAGAGAGATAATCGAACTCCTTCTACCAGATGTCCAGGTAGTAGCTATAGACGAGGCTCAATTCTTTGATGACGAGATTGTAGATGTATGTCAGATGCTGGCAGATAACGGAAAAAGAGTAATTATAGCAGGATTAGATCAGGATTTTAGAGGAGAGCCATTTGGACCTATGCCAAAACTACTGGCAGTTGCCGAGAGGGTCGATAAACTTCAGGCAATATGTATGGTCTGTGGTAAACCTGCAAGCAGGACCCAAAGACTCGTAAATGGCGAACCTGCATATTACGATGATCCAACTATACTTATAGGTGCAGAAGACGTCTATGAAGCCAGATGTAGAGAGCATCATATAGTAAGAAGGAGGAAATAGGATGCAGATCGGAGGACAGGCAGTAATAGAGGGAGTGATGATGAGAGGTCCAAATAGCTTCAGTGTAGCAGTAAGGACCCCTTCAAATGGGGTAAGGGTCCATAGGTTTAATACCAAAAGTATAGCGAATAGCAAGATTGGACGTATCCCCATCTTAAGAGGCTTCTTGGTATTGATAGATAGCCTTATATTAGGGATAAAGGCACTTAATATCTCTGCAGAAGAGTATGGTGGAGAGGATGTAAAACTCTCAAATATGGATATCTTTCTAGCTATGGTTATGGGAGTAGGTTTGGGAATATTACTCTTTATAGTATTTCCAGCTTTTATAGCCAGGATGATACAGAACAGCATCTCGTCAGCCTTTCTTGTCAACATAATAGAAGGACTTGTAAGGATTGGGGTATTCATTATTTATCTTTACTCTTTCTCCTTTATAAAGGATATAAGGAGAGTCTTTGAGTATCACGGGGCGGAGCACAAAGTAATCTTTACATATGAAAAAGGAGAGCCTCTTACAGTAGACAATGCCATAAAAAATAGTAGGTTACATCCTAGATGCGGGACAAGTTTCCTTCTAATAGTGATGGTAGTCAGTATTCTGGTATTTTCTATCCTTGGGAAACAGACTCTGCTTTTGAGGATAGTCTCCAGAATAGCACTAATTCCGTTGGTAGCAGGGATATCATACGAAATGATACGGCTGACATCCAAATACAGAGATTCAAGATTGGCAAAAATTGTAACATCTCCCGGGTTGGCTCTCCAATATCTTACCACTAGAGAACCTTCTTCTGATCAGATAGAAGTAGCTATTGAAGCTGTAAAATCAATATTGGCTCTAGAGGGTGTTCCATATGTGGGATAAGTTAGAAGAGATAGAAAAGAGGTATATAGAGTTAGAAGTATCTTTGGCTAAACCCGAAGTAATAGCAGATCAGGAGTTATTCCAGAATCTTGCCAAGACATACAGTGAACTCGGAGAGATCGTCAGTATATACAGGGAGTATAAAGAGGTAGAAAAAGAGATAAACGATCTAAAGTCGCTTTTGGATGATCCAGAGATTGGACCTATGGCAGAAGAAGAATTAGAAGAATTAGAGGAGAAGAAGGAAAAGTTAGAAGAAGAACTAAAGATTAAGCTTCTTCCTAAAGACTATCGAGATGAGAGAAACGTTATTATGGAGATAAGAGCAGGGACAGGGGGAGAGGAAGCTGCACTCTTTGCAGGAGACCTTCTAAGGATGTACCTTAGGTATGTGGAACGTAAGGGCTGGAAGGCAGAAATAATGAGCAGTAACCCGACGGACTTGGGAGGATATAAAGAGGTCATCCTTTCTATTCAGGGGAAAGGAGCTTATAGTAGATTAAAGTTTGAAAGTGGTGTCCATAGGGTTCAGAGAGTACCGATAACAGAATCTGGCGGCAGGATTCACACATCTACAGCAACTGTTGCGATATTACCTGAGGCAACAGAGGTAGAGATAGAGATAAAACCGGAAGATATAAAGATAGACACATTTAGAGCTGGGGGGCATGGGGGACAGAATGTCAATAAGGTTGAAACCGCGGTAAGGATTACTCATATTCCAACAGGGATAGTTGTTACCTGTCAGGACGAACGGTCCCAATATCAAAATAGAGAAAAGGCATTAAAGATACTGAGGGCGCATCTCTTAGAGATTAAGGAGAGGGAAAGGGAAAAGGAAGAAACTGAACTTAGAAGAAGTCAGGTAGGTTCGGGTGAGCGTAGTGAAAAGATAAGGACGTACAACTTTCCCCAGAACAGGGTTACAGATCACAGGATAGGATTGACCCTCTATAACCTGCAGGATGTATTGGATGGGGATCTGGATGAACTTATAGATGCCCTTATAAGAGAATATCAGGTTGAGCAGTTGAAGAATTTATCACTTGCTAAATGACCCTAGGAGATGTCTATAGAGAAGTTGTCAGTTTATTCAGAGGAAAGATTCCCAATAGTCATCTTGAAGCTATTCTTATTATCTCTTTAGCATTAAATAAACCTAAAGAGTATATCTTAGCACATCAAGACCTAGAAATATCACCAGAAGAGATAAAAAGGATAGAAGAGCTTAGCAGTAAGAGGATTTCTGGGATCCCATATGCATATCTGAAAAAAGAAAAGGAATTCTTTGGTCTCAACTTCTATATAGAAGAAGGGGTATTAATACCAAGGCCAGAAACTGAGACCATTGTGGAGGTAGTTTTGCAAGAAGGACCGTTTATAAGTGGACTGGACCTCTTCTCTGGAAGTGGTATAATAGGACTTTCTATCCTTTATTATGATGCCTGCAAAAGATTTCTGGGGGTAGATATATCTTCTAAGAGTATAGAGATCGCTGATATAAACGCCAGGAGGTTAGGGCTATCGGATAGGTATAGACTTATAAAAGCGGATGTTAGATACATCTCCTTTGATGAGGAGTTCGATCTTATAGTTGCAAATCCCCCTTACCTTCCGAATTCTGTGTGGGATTCTCTAGATCTAGAGGTAAAAAACGAGCCAAAAGAGGCACTCTTGGGTGGAGAAGACGGCTTAATCTTTTACCCTGAGATAGCCAGACTCATCTCTGAGAATCTGGCCGAAGGTGGATTATTTGCGGTCGAAATAGGGGGAGATGAACAGGTAGATAGAGTAAAAGAAATTTTTGTGAGTTACAATATCAGAAGGATAAATGTAAAAGCAGACCTGGCTGGTATATCCAGAGTAATATGGGGGAGAAAAGAGTAAAGTGCTTATAATTAGACCTGAAGAAAATATAGAAACTCTTGCAGAGCTCCTTAGAGAGGGAAAATTGATAGCTTTCCCTACAGAGACAGTCTATGGCTTAGGGACCAATGCTCTTATAAAAGAGAGCGTCTACAAGATTTATGAGGTAAAAGGGAGAAAGGAAGAGAAACCATTAAGTCTACATATAGGTACCTTTGAGGGTCTAGAAGAAATAATTGAGCTCGATCCTTTTATCAAAAGACTCCTACTTCAATTTTTCCCTGGACCAATAAATATAATTGCGAAGAAAAAAAGTAATATTCCTGAATGGATAGGAAAAGGAGATACCTTGGGCGTAAGATTCCCTTCCCTTTTCATATGTCAGAAGTTACTCAGACTAGCAAAAGTACCGGTGGTGGCTACAAGTGCCAATATATCAGGAGGCGAAGAGCCCAAGAGCGCAGAAGATGTAATAAGGATGATAGGAGAAAAGATAGATGGAATACTTGATGCTGGGCCCGTCCCTTTAGGACGACCCTCTACAGTGGTGAACATTTCTAGCGGTACTATAGAGATTATAAGGGAAGGTCCTGTAGATAGAAAGACGCTAGAGGGTATAATAGAGGAATTAAAGATTAGAGAAAAATCGGAGGGAATATGAAAGTAGCTATTGGAAGCGATCATGCCGGCTTTAAACTGAAAGAGGAATTAAAGATCTATATAACCTCTCTTAATGTTGAAGTGAAAGACTTTGGATGTCACTCAGAGGATTCGGTAGACTATCCTGATATAGCTAGAGAGGTTGCTTTAAGTGTAGCAAGAGGAGAAGTAGATAAAGGGATTCTTATATGTGGAACAGGGATAGGTATGAGTATAGCAGCTAATAAGATTAAAGGGGTGCGGGCAGCTGTAGGTAATGAGCTACTCTCAGTGAGGCTTGCTAGAGAACACAACAATGCGAATGTACTTACCCTAGGGGCAAGAATTATCGGGATTGAGGTTGCCAAAGAGGCAGTTAAAGTATTCCTAGAAACCCAATTTTTGGGTGGAAGACATCAGAGAAGAATAGAGAAAATAGGAGAAATGGAGGGATTAAGATGTATCTAGAGGTGGTTGATCCAGAGATATTTAACGCCATAAGGGGAGAAAGAATAAGAGAAGAAACAACATTAGAATTGATAGCCAGCGAAAACTTCACCAGTCTTGCAGTATTGGAAGCTCAAGGTTCTCTGCTTACCAACAAATATGCAGAAGGTTATCCAAAGAGAAGGTATTATGGTGGATGTCAATGGGTTGATGTGATAGAGCAGTTAGCTATTGACAGGGCTAAGGCTCTGTTTAAAGCTGAGCATGCAAATGTTCAACCTCACTCAGGTTCTCAGGCAAATATGGCTGTATACTTTGCCGTTCTAAATCCTGGAGATACTGTACTGGGAATGAATCTATCCCATGGAGGACACTTAACTCATGGTAGTCCAGTTAATATATCGGGAAAATATTTCAAGTTTGTCTCATATGGGGTTAATCCAGAGACAGAGACAATAGACTACGACCAGGTTAGAGATATAGCCAGAGAGACAAAGCCAAAACTTATAGTAGCAGGAGCAAGTGCCTATCCAAGGATTATAGACTTTGGGAAATTCTCAGAGATAGCTAAAGAAGTTGGGGCTCTATTAATGGTTGATATGGCACATATTGCCGGACTTGTGGCAGCTGAGATTCATCCTAGTCCTGTCCCGTGGGCGGAATTTGTCACGACCACTACCCATAAGACTTTAAGAGGTCCAAGGAGTGGCCTTATACTCTGTAAATCTGAGTATGCCAAAGCTATAGATAAGGCTATATTCCCAGGAACCCAAGGAGGTCCACTTATGCACATTATAGCAGCAAAGGCAGTAGCGTTGAAAGAAGCAATGACTTCAGAGTTCAGAGCTTATCAAAATCAGATAGTAAAGAATGCAAAGGTATTAGCAGAGACCTTGTTGGAGAATGGTTTCAGGCTTGTCTCAGGTGGAACTGATAACCATCTTATGTTGGTAGATGTAAGACCATTTGGCTTAACGGGTAAAGAGGCTGAAAGATTATTAGAAGATATTGGTATTACCGTCAATAAGAATGCGATTCCCTTTGATCCACAGCCACCCACAATCTCCAGTGGGATTAGAATAGGTACACCTGCAGTAACAACGAGAGGGATGAAAGAATCTGAGATGAGAGAGATAGGAGATATAATAGCTAAATGTTTAAGGAAAGAAGAAGATAAAGAGGTCCTGAAGGGTAGAGTTAGAGCCCTATGTGAGGCTTATCCCCTGTTCTATAAAGATATCGGAATAGTCTAAAACCCGTGAGATTCTTTAGAGTTATCATAATATCAGTTATTCTAATACTGTTTTTATATACTGATCTTTATGCCCAGAGCTTAGTTGATCAGATTTTTATAGCTCCTGGGTTGAATTATACCGTCTCTAGAACGGATAATCCTCCTTTGATCATCCATACTGTAGAGGTGGATCTTACAAGTCCTTTCATAAAACTGGAGACTTCTCTTGCCAAAGATACTCTTATGCAGAGGGAAGTTTTGAGTTCTATAGCCAAGAGAAACAGGGCAACTCTAGCTATAAATGGAGATTTTTTCGATCCGAATACAGGGATGATAATAAATTTTATGGTGACTAATGGAGAGCTTATCAAACTGCCAATTGCTAGAGGAGCCTTTGCCATCACCAGAGATGGAAGACCCATCATTTCTCTATTTAGTCTTGATATCAATATAGAAACTAAATATGGAGTTATTCCGATAACCAACTTAAATACTCCGAGAGGTGGTAATGAGGCAGTGCTATTTACAGATAAATTTGGTAAAAGTACAACAATATCAAATGGAGCCTTCGCCGGAATAGATATAGAGCTCCTAAATTTTTCTCAACCTCTACCTGCCTCTGGGGTAATAACAGCAAGGGTAAGAAATATATTTTATGGTACAAGTAGTTCTATTATACCAGCTAAGGGCGGTATTCTATCTCTCGGAGGAAGAGCCCTTACGTATCTTCCCTATCTAAAGCCGGATGATGAGGTAAGAATAGTCACAAGACTAAATCCTCCCGTCGACATCTTACAGGCTATAGGTGGAGGGGCGATTCTGTTAAAAGATGGTAACATAGTCTTCGGGTCTACTGGTGAACAACCCCTTTCTCAGGAGATAACTGAGAGGAAAAATCCAATAACAGCAGTAGCAATAGACAGCAATGATAAAGCCTACTTCTTGGTGATTGATGGAAGAAATCCTCGGAGTGCTGGTATGACCTATTTGGAGTTGGCAAATTATCTAAAAACTATCGGTATGAGAGATGCTTTAACACTAGATGGTGGCGGTTCTAGTCAGATAGTAATTAATGACAACATAATGAATACCCCTTCAGACGGAAGAGAAAGGGCGATAGCTAACGCGATTATTGTAAGAACATCTGTACTTTCAGGAGAAGCCAGATTACTCTCCTTACACCCCAAACGACTGACTATAAAAGAGGGAGATACCTATAGTTTCAGATTACTCTTGCAGGATATATATGGGAATACATTTCCCATTGATCAAAAGAAAGTTATATGGAAGTTGGAGGGTTTAAACGGAAAAATTACAGATGACGGAACTTTTTATGCCAATATTTCTAGCAGCGGGAAAGTAATCGCCGAGCTTAATGGATTAAGGGCAGAATCAGAAGTTACTATTGTTTCAGTACAAAGGTCCTCTAAAATACTAGAGGACTTTGAAAACAACTTCCTAGTCTCTATATCTGGAAGTGGTTTTGATTTTAACCAGACCAAGGTATCCATCTCAGATTCTCAATATATAAGTGGTAGAAGGTCGCTAAGGCTTGACTACTCTCTAACAAAGGGAGCTACAAGTTTTGTATATATAAATCTCAATATCCCAATACCAAAAGAAGGTAGAAAGATCGGTCTATATGTATACGGTGACAACAGTGGTCACTGGCTAAGGGGATTATTTAGAGATAGCTATGGAAGATTATGGGTAGGGAATTTTACTTCCGCTACTAAAGGAATAGACTGGGAAGGATGGAGATATCTAGAACTGGATTTGTCCAGTTTGGAGGTCTTTAGTGGGGATAAAAGTGTCACGCCTGAGCCTCCCCTAGAGTTAATCCAGATGTACCTGGTAGAATTAAAGGAGGAGAGGAAGAACCAGGGGACCATATATATAGACTTGATACAAAGTCTGTGATATATTTATCTAAAAATCCTTGCCAGAAAGGGGGTGATAATGATGAGAAAGGGAAAGGTACAGTATTATAATACGCTGTACCAAATAACTAGAACCATTACTTCTACCTTGGATTTAGATGAAGTCTTGAAACTGATCACAGAAAATACCGTTAAAACTATGGGAGTAAAAGCCTGTTCCATAAGGCTTATAAATGAGGACAAGAAGACTCTCAGAATAGCATCAGCCTATGGTTTAAGCGAAGATTATCTAAAGAAAGGTGCAGTAGAGATAGATAAAAGTCTTATCGATGCAGAAGTTCTAAAGGGCAACATAGTTAAGATCAAAGATGCCACAACTGATCCAAGATTCCAATATCCAGAAGAGGCTAAAAAAGAAGGAATAAAGTCTGTACTCTGTGTTCCCCTACAACTTAAGGACAGAATAATAGGTGTTATGAGAGTATATACAGATAAACCCCATACTTTTGCGAAGAGCGAAGTTGAATTTCTTACCGCTTTAGCAAATTCTGCTGCCATAGCTATAGAGAATGCAAGACTCTATGACCTCCTGCGTAGAGAATATAGCAAACTTTACAATGACTTTATGCAGTGGTATGATTCATGGAGTGTAGCGGTTAGTAGATAAGAATTTTAAAGAGGAGGCATCTATGAAGTTATTTATCGTTCTTTTTCTAGCTATTTCAATGCTTGTGCTGTACGGTATTACTTACTCAGATGAGCTTACTATAGAGGATATTGGTAAGAACTTTGTAAGTCTTTTAGCCAAAGGAGACTTTGCCAGAACAAGTAATTTCTTTACTAAAGAGCTGGCACAAGCTATTCCTAAAGAAACGTTAGAATCCATATGGAAGGGTATTCTCTCTACCATGGGTAAATTTAATGGTATCATCGATATAAAAATTACCGAAATTCAGGGATATAAGGTATCTATTTTGACCTGCGACTTTGAACTTGGCACTCTGGGAATACAGATAGTACTAGACCATGAATCAAAGATTGCCGGCTTATACTTCTTGCAGCCACAATTTAAGGCTACTTATAAGATACCTCCATATGTGACCCCGGATAGTTATACGGAGATAGAAGTAACCATCGAATCTAACGGCTGGAAATTACCAGCTACCTTGACGTTACCTAGGGGTGAAAAATCCTGCCCCGCAGTGATTTTGGTTCATGGCTCTGGGCCTCAAGATAGAGATGAAACCATAGGACCTAATAAACCTTTTAAAGATCTAGCACTAGGACTAGCTTCCAAAGGGATAGCTGTTTTAAGGTATGAAAAAAGGACTAGATATTATGGAGAAAAGGCTTTAGTAGAAGGTTTTACTGTAAAAGAAGAGACTATAGAAGATGCTATTAGTGCTATAGAATTACTCTATCAGAGAAAAGAGATAGACAAGGATAGGATATTTCTCCTAGGACATAGTTTAGGGGGTATGTTAGCTCCAAGAATAGCAGAAAGAACAGATAAGTTGAGAGGTATCATTATCCTAGCTGGAACGATCAATGATTTACTAGAACTTATACCTAAGCAGGCAAGATATCTTGCCTCTTTAGATGACAAGATAACCGAGGAGGAAAAAAGAGAGATAGAAGAAATAGAGAATCAGGTAAATAAGGTCAAATCTCAGGAGATAGAAAGAAACGAATCTATCCTAGGAGCCCCAGGTTCTTACTGGTTAGACCTAATGAGTTATGACCCCTTAAAGACTCTTAAAGGGATGACTATCCCAGTGCTTATACTTCAGGGAGAAAGAGATTTTCAAGTTACTCTAGAGGAATTTAATATCTGGAAAAATGAGCTAAAGGATAAGCCCAATGTATCCTTTAAACTCTATAAAGGACTGAACCACCTGTTCATCTCTGGAGAGGGGAAATCAAGCATTGAGGAATACTATAAATCGGGAAATATACCGGAGGAGGTAATAGAGGATATAGCCAGATGGATCTTATCTATTCAGCCTTAAGCAGTTTACTTCCAAATATAAAGACAAATGTAAAAAATGCAATAGTCATACCAAGAGATGTATTCAAAACAAATGCGATAGTTCCACTCTCCACTCCGGTAGAGATTCTTATACTTCTGGCTATATAGCCAAGTGGCAGTATCTCCCCAATCCTTCTGAGATATTTTGGAAGAAATTCTAATGGGAAGTATACTCCAGAAAAGAAGATCATAACTGTCATAAGTAAGGAGCCCACATTTCCAGCCACACTAGGCTCAGTAAAGATACTGCTTATTAGTATCCCCAAAGCCATCATTCCAAGAATACTGGTACTGGCAGTAATAAGATACAATGTCCAGTTTATACTGAACTGAACCTTGAATACTAGCTGGGAAAATAACAGTACCGCTGTTGCTGAAAGGATAGTAACTACAAATCTACCCAATATCATTCCCACTATAAACTGGTATCCTCTTATAGGAGTAACATTAAATCTCTTGAGTATTCCTCTCTTTTTATAGTCGCAGAAGATTGAAACCATAGAGAATAGGGCACCATTAAAGATAGAAATTGCCACTACTCCGGGTATCATATACCCAAGCTGTGTAGTCACAACCTTCCCAGGCTCTATAGCATTTAGGTTTAGATCCATTATCTTATCGATCCTTAAATTACTCTTGGTGAGCCGATCGGCTATAGTCTCCCCTAACATCCTACTAAAAGGATTCCTCTGCATAGTAGTAAGATTCAGTATAAGTCTGAGCTTATCACCATCATAAATTGCTCCTGCATCTATACTACCATTAATAATAGCCAGTTTGATACTCTCAATACTGTCAAACCCTTTAGCCTCTAAGTTATCTATGTTGTTTATCACCTCAAGGAGTCTCTTATCAGATGACAGTACTCCTACTAGAAGTTTATTGTCGCCTCCCGATGAACCCATGCCAAATACAAAGCCAAATATAATGACAAACATAAATGGAAATATTAAGGTGAAAAAGAATGTCATCCTATCCCTGTAAAAGGTCTTAATTGTAGCCAGAAAAAGTTTCCATATGACTCTCATCTAAGTCTCCTCCAACCTAAATCTCTTTATTGTAAATATTAGACAGAAGATGATCCAGAGAGCAGGAACAGTTATAGTGAGATAGAAAGGATATGGAGATTTCATTATTCCCAAAGCGTCTCTTATACCAGAAGCCAGATATGTAATAGGGTTAATGAGAACAATCCACCTTATAGCCCAAGGGACACCTGTAACAGGAAAGTATATCCCACCTAGAAACTGTAATGGAAAATTTAATATCTGACTTATGGCATTGGCACTACCGGTAGTTTTAGAAACAGAAGCAAGGAAGAAGCCAAGCGAAGAAAGACAAAGCACTGTAAGTGCAGTATAACCTATAAATGGGAGAGATAAAGGATCGATGGTGGTCTTGTATACGAACTTCGCCATTAAAGTAATAAGTGTCACTTGAATTATGATGAGGTAGATCTTGGAGATTATGTATGAGATGATAAATCTCGACTTAGGCAGTACGGTAACACTTATCCTCTTCAAGATTCCAGTCTCTTTAAGCCATACCAGATCCATACCTATACCAAAGAGTCCTGTCATAAAGATAACAAATATCACTATTCCAGGATAAATAAAATCTATATAGGAGAATGTACTCTTTGTACCAACAATCTCCGTCTCACTTTCAATCCTCCTCAACTGATATCCGGCTTTTCTAATAAATTCAAACTCTAACTTCTCCAATATGTTCTTCACTATAAGATATGCAGACTCTGAAGATGTATCGTATTTTAGAGAGTAGACATTGATAACAGGAGGAGATGGAGATACTCCCAGACCCTTTAACATAAAGAAATTTAACATCTGAGCATCAAATCCTTCCGGTATCTCCACAATAAGATTAACCTTTCTCGCTTTAAGTTTTTCTAATTCTCTTTTCAGATTCTCTTCTGAATTCTGAACCAACGAAAGTCTAAATATCCTGTTTTCCCCTTTACTGAGCTCTTTGAAGACTCTCTCTATAATCTCTGCAAAAGTTCCCTTTTGAGAGAGTAATGTCAGATTAAAAGTTACATCCTTAGGTTCATATATAGATGGAAAGATGAGCATCAGGATCACAAAAAGAATAACTGGAAATATTATAAGCCAGAATAGATCAAGCTTTTCCCTCACAAGAGACTTGAAAAAATAGTTAGCTAATCTAATTATCTGCATTACTCTTCCCTCAAAGACCTACCAGTAAGAGATAGGAATACGTCCTCAAGATTGGGCTGTCTTATCACAACATCCTTTATCTGAAGAGAACTTTCTTTAGAGAGTCTCAGAAGGAGTTCAATAGTAGCCAGTATATCATTTGTCTTTAATAAGAGTCTCTTATGTTTCTTATCATATACAGGTTCCAGGCCTGCACTGCTAAGTCTCTCTATCATTACTGAATTAGCTTCAAGCTCGACCTCTATAAGACTCTCCTTTTCCAGATCTCTTATAAGACTCTGCGGGTCTCCTTCTTTTATTATCTTCCCACGATCCATTATGCAGACCCAGTCAGATAGAAACTCCGCTTCTTCCATATAATGAGTTGTAAGTATTATAGTTTTCCCTTTTCTCTTCAGGTCAAGGAGTAAATCCCAAGTATTCCTTCGAGCCTGTGGATCAAGACCTGTTGTGGGCTCGTCCAGAAACAGTATCAAAGGGTCATTAATCATAGCCAGTCCAATCACAAGTCTCTGCTTTTGACCACCGGATAGATTTTTTATATATGTATTTCCCTTATCTTCCAGAGATACCATCCTTAAAACCTCATCAACATCAAGTGACCTCGGGAAGATGGTCTTAAACATATCCAAAGTCTCTCTAACGGTAAGGTAAGGGATAAGATTAGTTTCCTGCAGAGAGACACCTATATACTCTTTCTGTTTATTCCCTACCCTAGTTATCTCTTCTCCCATAAAGATAATTCTTCCTTCATCTGGTATCCTTAGACCCTCTATGATCTCTATGGTGGTGGTCTTTCCTGCCCCATTAGGGCCAAGGAGAGTAAAGATAGATCCCTGTTTTACCTTAAAACTAACCCCATCAACAGCCTTAACCGGTCCATAATACTTCTTTATATTCTCTACCTCTAGAATAAAATCAGCCATTACCTCCCTCTTTTTCTCTCAATATCTCTTCTGCAATTCTTCTTACAGTCTCACCCTCAGCCTTACCTTTTAAATCCTTCATTGCCTCTTTCATCACCCTACCAAGGTCTTTTACATTAACAGCCCCTACATCTTTTATAATCCTTTGTAAAGTTGCTCTAATATCTTCCTCTGAAAGTTGCTCTGGAAGATATCCCTGTAGTATCTTTAATTCTTCGGATTCCTTTTCAGCAAGCTCTAATCTTCCACCATGTTTATAGAGCTCTATGGATTCTCTTCTTCTTTTTATCTCCTGCTTTATAAGTTCTATGATATCACTATCCTCTAAAGTCCTGCCTTTACCCTTGGCTTCTATCTCCTTATACTTGATATTAGACTTAAGTAGATTTAATACACTTTCTCTCAAGGTATCTCTAGCCTTCTTTGCCTCGATATAGTCTCTGTTTATCTTTTCAAGAAGCATAAAAAACCTCCCATCCTTGATATAAGATTCTTCAATAAAATTATAACAGGTTCTTAAAAGTCTTCAATAAATATTAAACCTAGCTCTCTTTTAGTCCTCTCAACCTTAGCTCTGCCAGGGCAGATTCTTTTTCTAATCTTATATGTTCCCTACAGTAAAATTCCACATTCTGTACATTTCTCTTTTCTAGGTTTTGCAATATCTTCTTGTGTTCCTGAAGAGAACTTTCAAGCCTACCTGGTAATGTACAGACTATTGGCAGGACTAATCTCAGCTGATCATCCAGTATAGAGAGGAAATATATGAGCCTTTTATCCTCGGTAAGTTCTCTCAAGACTGTATGGAAATTTCTATCTGCTTCTTCATATTTTATAAAATCACTACTCTTGGCATACCTCTCAGAATCACTTATTATGGTGTTTAGTCTCAAGATGCCAGTATCATTTATCTTCTCAGTCACTCTTCTACCACATAGACCTTCTAGATACTCCCTAAGTGTATATATCTCTTCGATATCTTTTAGTGTCAATACAGAGACAAAGGCTCCACGTCTAGGAATATTCTGTACCAATCCCTCTTTCTCAAGCGCTATAAGTGCCTCCTTTATAGGCGTAGGACTTACATTAAATCTCCTTGTGAGGTCCTCTACTGTAAGCTTCATTCCACTCTGCAGGTCTCTATTGAGGATAGCCCGCTTTATACTATCATAGACTGCTAACCTGAGATCCATGACCTCCCTTTCCATCTTGCCCTTCCTCCTTTCTCTTATCCTTTATCTTAGATTATAAGATTAAATTCAATATGAAACAAGATGTCGTATTAATGAAAATAAATTATTAATCGAGAAAGAAATTTAATTTTATATTGAACTACAGATAAGATATAATTACTTAGGCGCCTAAGAAGGAGATACGGAAATAAATTTCAGGTCAATCAGTATTAACTACTATACAAAAACCTCTGCCACTTTCTCCACTACCAGAGGATTAAATGGACTTGGAATTATAATGCCTCTCTCTAATTCTTCTTCTGTCACTAGGCTTGCTATCGCCTTGGCAGATTCTATCTTTATCTTGCTATCAATCCTTCTTCCCGACTTGAGTGCACCTTTTATTAGCCCTGGGAAAACCAGGAGATTATTTATCTGATTTGGATAGTCTGACCTGCCAGTAGCTACAACCCTGGCACCAGCAGAAAGTGCCTCATTATAATCTATCTCCGGTATTGGATTAGCCATAGCAAAGACTATTGGATAAGATGCCATACTCATTATCATATCTTTACTGACAATACCTGGAGCTGATAGTCCTATAAATATATCTGCCCCTTTTATTGCATCCTTCAACTCACCTGATAGTTTCTCTGGATTTGTCTTCTGAGCAAGTCTAAATTTATCTTCATTTAGGTCTTTTCTATTTTCATTTATAATCCCCTTACTATCACAGATGATTATATGTTTAAAGCCAAAATCCAGTAGAAGATAAGTAACTGCTGTACCTGCTGCACCTGCCCCGGATATAACAACCTTAACATCTTCTTTCTCCTTTTTCACCACCTTCAATGCATTTATCAGGCCTGCTAGGACTGCAACCGCTGTTCCGTGCTGATCATCATGAAAGAATGGAATATCCAACCTCTCACTCAGGGACTCCTCAACCCTGAAACACTCAGGAGCTTTTATGTCCTCAAGCAGGATAAGCCCAAACGTAGGTGCAATAGAACACACTATCTCTACTGTCTCCTCCCAGGATTTTGACCTTATACATATAGGGACGGCATTTACTCCGGCGAACTTCTTTATGAGCAGGGCTTTCCCTTCCATAACTGGAAGAGCAGATTCTGGTCCAACATTACCTAGCCCTAATACTGCACTTCCATCACTTACTACCGCAACTGTATTGCTCTTCCAAGTATAATCATAAACTTTACCCCTATCTTTGGCTATCTCCTGAGAAACAAACCCTACCCCAGGTGTATATACCAAGCTGAGATCATTCTTATCTAAAACATCCACTTTGGATTCTATAGAGAGTTTTCCCTTCAGATATCTATGTAATTCCAATGCTAATTCTTTACTCAATAGAATCCTCCAGCGTTAGAGAAAAGTCTATAGCCTTTGCAGAATGAGTAATAGCACCTATAGATATAAAATCTATAGGTAGCCCTACAAGCTGTTCGATATTATCACTATTTATACCTCCTGAGACTTCAACCTGTGCCCTACCACTTATTATTTTAATCGCCTCTTTTATCTGATCTATACTCATATTATCTAGAAGGATTATATCTGCCCCACCCTCCAAAGCCTCTTTTACATCTTCAAGAGAGGCTGCCTCTATCTCTATCTTCATATAGTGTGGAGCATTTCTTTTGGCTATTTCTAAAGCCTTCTTTACTCCTCCAGCCGCTATTATGTGATTATCTTTTATTAAGATCCCATCGTATAAACCGAATCTGTGATTCTTTCCTCCCCCTACTCTTACAGCATACTTTTCTAAAAATCTTAAACCGGGTAGAGTCTTCCTGGTGTCAAGGATCTTAACCGAAGGAGGAAGTAATTTAACAAACTTGTTAGTTGCTGTAGCAATACCGGAAAGATGCGAAAGGAAGTTAAGGGAAACTCTTTCTCCCTTGAGTATACTCTTTACCTTTCCCTTTATAAACATCACCTTTTCTCCCGGATATATCTCTTCTCCATCTGATTTCAAAAATTCCAATATCAGGCTCTCATCAATAGTACGAAAGACCTCTTTTACTACTTCACAACCACAAAGAATCCCTCTCTCCTTACATTTTATATAAGCCTTACCCTTAAGCCCCTCATCTATAATAAGATCTGTTGTTATATCTCCGATTCCTATGTCCTCTTCTAAAGCTAATGATATTATCCTAGATATGCTATTCATAGCCTTCCTTTCTTCTTTATAATATGTTTTTGCCAGTAAATATCGTCTCTATAAGGATAGTCGATCCTAAAATGGGCACCTCTACTTTCCTTTCTCTCTAAGGCGCTCTCAGCAATCAGCTTTGCAAGTAGGAGCATATTTTTAGTCTCAACATCTTTAAAATTGTTAACCGGTACATCCATTACCTCTGTCTGTATCTTTTCTAACTCTTCTATCAAGAACCTCAGCCCCTTCTCTTCCCTTCTGATTCCACAGTACTTCCACATAAGAGACTGCATCCTGTATCTAAATTCACCTAGAGCCTCATCCTTATATATCTTCTTATCCAAAGCCTTTATACCTCTTATAACCTCTATATCTCCGTTGTTGAATACATAGTTAGAAACCTCTTGAGCTATAATTTTACCAAAAACTAGACCCTCTAGCAAAGAGTTACTTGCCATTCTATTTGCACCATGTATCCCAGTTCCAGCACATTCACCACAGGCGTATAAACCCTTTATACTGGTTTCCCCCCTAAGATTTGTCCTTATGCCTCCCATCATATAGTGGGCTCCTGGAGCTACAGGGATGTAATCTCTGGTAATGTCTATACCATATTTTAGACACTCGCTATATATCATAGGAAAGTGGGAGAGGATAAAATCTTTTGGAAGATGTGTTATGTCAAGATAAACATAGTCCGAATTTGTCCTTTCCATCTCATCCATAATGATCCTTGAGACAACATCCCTTGGGGCAAGCTCCCCCATCTCATGATATTTGGGGACAAACCTCTCTCCGTTGATATTTCTCAAGACTCCACCCTCTCCCCTGATCGACTCCGTAATTAACAGCGGAGGAGCTGATGGATGTTTCAATACTGTAGGGTGGAACTGGACAAATTCCATATCACATAACTCTGCCCCAGCATTATATGCAATAGCCAGTCCATCGCCACAAGCCACAGCTGGATTAGTTGTAAATGGATATATCTGACCTATGCCACCAGTAGCTAAAATTATCGCTTTAGAAAATATAGGATAGATCTCCTCTTCTCTTCCATCCCAGACAAGAATCCCCTTACATATCCCATCTTCTACGATCAAATCTACAACCATAACCTGATCTCTAACAGGAATTTCTCTTTCCAAGGTATGTCTTATAAGCACATCCATAATAGCCTTTCCTGTAGAGTCACCCCTGCTGTGGAGAACCCTTCTTCTAGAATGGGCACCTTCTCTTCCTAAATCCAATCTCCCGTTTTCGTCTCTATCAAATTCTACGCCAAGCCTGATAAGATCCTCAACTATACTGGGTGCATTATAAACCAGTATCTTTACAGCATCTGGATTACATAGACCATCTCCAGCCCTTATAGTATCTTGAAAATGGATATCTGGACTATCATCTTCCCCTATAGCAGCAGCTATCCCCCCTTGGGCATTATAAGAATTACTCTCCCTGATATCGCCTTTAGTGACTACAAGAACCTTAACCCCTTCCCTTACATTTAAGGCAGTATATAGTCCTGCAATACCGCTTCCTACGATTATTACATCCCAGACATTATTCAATCCAGACATTTGACGCTCCAAATATAGATTGTAATTCTCCTAATAACTTTCCTGATTCTTTTACTTTAAATTCGTTACCAAGGGCTATCTTACAGATCTCTATATCATTAACAAGATGAACTATAACGGGAAGATCTCCCGGATACTCTGAGAGGACACTTTTAAGTCTGAATAAGAGAGAATCATCGCACCTGTCTTCTTTGATATTTATGTGTAAGCTTCTGATCTTGTTACTGTAGAAGGACCTTCCAAGAAGATAGATCTTATCTGCAATAACCTTTACCTCTTCTTCTTTCTTATTAATCTTACCCTCAACTATGAATATATTGGTAGAGTTCTCAATATCCTTCTTTATCTCTTTGAGGGTCTTCGGAAAGACAACAACTTCTATACTGCCTGAAAGATCTTCTAACTGCAAGAAACCCATCTTGCCATTCTTGGTATCTACCAGTTTCACTCCGGAAACCACACCGCCTATGGTCACCAGCGCTTCATCTTCAAAATCCTCTATATCTTCTATGTTACAGGAAACCCGCTCCTTCAAATCTTCTATATAGTGAAGTAAGGGATTATCAGATATGTAAAGGCCTATAAGGTCCTTTTCCATAGCTAGAATTTCTTCTATCGGAAATTCTTCTATAGTAGGGATTGGTTCAACTTTCAATCCTTCTGGCTCAAAGAGATTTTTCCTCTTACCCTTCTCCCTACTCTTCTTCTCCTGATACTGTTCAAACATTGCCAAAAGTTCTGCCCTGCTTCTACCAAGAGAATCAAATGCGCCTGCTTTTATAAGGCTTTCTATAACCTTCTTGTTGACCCTCTTCGTATCTATTCTACTAAGAAAATCCTCTAGACTTTTGAATTTACCTCCCTTCTGCCTTACCTCTAAGATTGCCTCCACTGCTCCTTCCCCTACATTTTTTATAGCTGCCAGACCAAACCTTATACTGTTTCCTACCGGAGTGAAGTGGACATTACTCTCGTTGATATCTGGAGGTAATATTCTTATGCCCATTCGTCTTGCCTCTTGAACATACCTAGCAATTTTAGCAGTATTCCCCTCAACGCTCATAAGAAGTGCTGTCATATATGCCAGAGGATAATGGGCTTTTAAGTAGGCGGACTGATACGCTAGCAAACCGTAGGCTACAGTATGTGACTTATTGAATCCATAACCTGCAAAGTATTCCATCAGGTCAAATACATGATTAGCTATTTCTTCAGGAATGCCTCTCTCCAATGCTCCCGTCAAAAACCTGTTTCTCTGCTGAGCCAGGACTTCGGGTAACTTTTTACCCATTGCCCTTCTGAGAAGATCTGCTTCCCCAAGTGTAAAACCTGCCATTACATTAGCTATCTGCATTACCTGTTCCTGGTAGACTATCACTCCGTATGTGTCTTTAAGAATTGGTTCCAGCATAGGATGAGGATATTCTATAGGTTCCTCTCCTCTCTTACGCCTTACAAAATCACTAACCATACCACTTCCCAACGGACCAGGACGATAAAGCGCAAGTACAGAGCTTATATCCTCAAAAGATTCTGGCTTCATATCCCTTAACAAATTCCTCATACCAGAACTTTCAAGCTGAAAGACTCCAACTGTCTCTCCTTCCTGCAAAAGTTTATAAGTCTCTCTATCATCCATTGGTATCTTATTCAGCTCTATATTTTCTCCCGTTGTGTCTTTAATGATCTTTATAGTATTCTCTAGAAGAGTGAGTGTCCTCAAGCCTAGGAAGTCCATCTTCAGAAGTCCCAACTCTTCAAGATCACCCATCTCGAATTGGGTCATCACATCTCCCTCTGGTCCTCTCTGAAGAGGGACCAGATCCATAAGAGGAAATTTGGATATAACTACTCCAGCTGCATGTGTTGATGCATGCCTTGGCATTCCCTCTAGCCTCTTAGCAAAGTTAAGAATATTTCTAGCCCATTCTTCACGCTCATAGAGCTCTCTCAACTCAGGCGAAGACTCTAAGGCCTCTGAGATAGAACTTCCAAAGGGGATGAGTTTTGCCAATCTATCAACATCAGCGTAAGGTATATTAAGTACTCTTCCTACATCTCTAACCGCCGCTCTGGCCGCCATAGTTCCAAATGTGATGATCTGGCATACTTTATCTGAGCCATACTTTTCTGTGACATATCTTATGACCTCCTGCCTCTTCTCATCAGCAAAATCTATGTCTATATCTGGCATACTTATCCTTTCTGGATTCAAAAATCTCTCAAATAGAAGTCCCATACCTAAAGGTTCCACGTCGGTAATCCCTAAACAATAGGATACCATACTACCAGCTGCGCTACCCCTTCCAGGTCCCACCATTATATTATGAGTCTTGGCAAAGTGGACAACATCCCAGACTATAAGGAAGTAGCCTGGAAATCCCATCATTTCAATTACTGACAGTTCCTTCTCCAGTCTCTCTCTTGCCTCTTTAGAAGGATTATCTCCATATCTCTTCTTAAAGCCGTCTTCTACCAGCTTCCTGAAATAGCTGACTACAGTCTCACCTTCTGGTATGGGATAGTCTGGGATGTGATATTTGCCAAAGGTCAACTCTAAGTTACACCTGTCCGCTATCTCTAATGTATTCTCAAGAGCTTCAGGTACATCCCGAAAAAGCCCCTCCATCTCCTCCCTGGTTTTGAAATAAAACTCGTTGGTGGGAAATCTCATTTTATCGGGGTCATCTATCTTTTTATTTGTTTGAACTCCTAAAAGGATATCATGGTATAGAGCGTCCTCTTTTCTAAGATAATGGACATCATTTGTGATAACAAGAGGGACATTCATCTCTCTTGCTAATCTCTTCATTACTTCATTGACTCTTTCCTCTTCCTCCATACCATGGTCTTGAAGCTCTAGATAAAACCTATCTTTAAAGACATTTCTATACCAATCTATAACAGACTTTGCTCCATTTATATCACCCTTAAGTATAAGCTTGGAAATCTCTCCCTGTATACAGGAAGAAAGGGCTATTATACCCTCATTATACTTTTCAAGTAGAGACTTATCTGCCCTAGGTTTATAATAAAATCCATTGAGATAAGCTATACTAACTATCCTTGTAAGATTTTTATACCCTGTCTCATCCATAGCAAGAAGAACCAGGTGATGATTTTCCTCCTGTGGATTCTTCTCGGTCATATCTCCAGGAGAAACATATATCTCACAACCTATTATAGGTTTTATACCTTTCGCTTTGGCTTTCTTATAAAACTTTATTATGCCATACATATTACCATGATCGGTAATGGCACATGCAGGCATCTCTAACCTTTCCAACTCCTCAACGAGGTCATCTATCCTGCATGCCCCATCTAATAAACTATACTCAGAGTGGAGATGCAGATGAACAAAATTCATAACTATTACCTCCTCTCTAAAACAGCCACATATTCAATGTGGGCAGTTTGAGGAAAGAGATCAAATCCTCTCAACTTCTTCAACACAAAATTACCAGACTCTAATATCTTTATGTCACGAGCTAAGGTGCTAGGGTTACAGGATATATAGATAATTAATCCTATATCTATCTGGGACAGGAATGTAGAAAATTCTTTATCTAACCCTTTTCTTGGAGGATCAACCAGAAGATAATCAAAAGATTCATTTTTCAGTATCTTTTTTACCTCAAACTCTGTCTTACCTTTCCTGATCCTGACATTGTGGATCCTATTAATATTGATATTATCTATAGCATCATTTACCGCTATCGGATTCTCCTCTATGCTGTAACCATATCTAGAAGACTTGGAAAGTGGTAAACTAAATGTCCCAACACCTGCATATCCATCAACGAAGACCCCTCCTCTGTAAGGAGAGAGAATATCTATAATGTAATCTGTTATAACTTTCAACTGCTGTACATTCACCTGGAAGAATGACCCTGGAGATACCATAAAGACTATATCGCCTATCTTCTGCTCGAGTTTCTCTTTTCCCTCTATAAGATAAAAGCTATCCCCAAGTATAACATTACCCTTGGACCTGTTTACATTCTCATAGACACTGACCACTTCAGGAAAGGCTTTAATAAGTGATAAAGCTAGTTCTTTGCTATTCTTCATCCTTTCCCATACTACAAAAGTTACCATAATATCTCCAGAGGTTCCCTGTCTTATATAGAGGTACCTAAGATCAAGGTTCCTTTTACTGACATTATCCTTCACCCATTTAAGTATGTCGATAAACACTGGAGGATGAAGTGGACACTCTGAAAGATCTACTATCTCATGAGTCCCCTTTTTGTAAAATCCTCCCAAAACCTTTCCCTTTTCCCTGGCTATTGGAAACTGAGCCTTATTCCTATAATACCAGGGATTATAAGATTTTACTGGACCCTCTCCACTAATCTCTCTACCCAGAATACGTGACATAACCTCCAAAGATGACATCTTCTTCAATCTTAACTGATACTCATAGCTTGTATGCTGGAAACTACAACCTCCACACTGATAGTAGTGCTTACATCTCGGCGCTATTCTCTCCTTCGAAGGTTCTATAACATCTATCAATGAACCAATAGCGTAGTCCTTTTTGACATCTTCTATAACTAACCTTACCCTTTCTCCCGGTAAGACGTAATCAGTCATTACTACCTGGCCATTATAATAGCCCAATCCCTTTCCTTCCCATACTATCTTCTCTATGTCCAGAACTATTCTATCTCCTATTTTCATCCCAATAATCCTTTATGAACTGGGCTATTTTAGGTATGGCTCCCTTCTCTCCCATCCTAAACTTTCCTATTTCCCCTCTCTTCTTTAATTCTAAAGGATCGGAGAGAAGACTGTTTATAACTTTCCCTGCAGAATCTGTATCAACCAGAATAAGTGACTCATCGAGTAGTCTTTTTTGTTCTGATATGAACTTCTTATTAAATTGAATCCCCTCTATATAGAAACTGATTACAGGTTTACCTAATCCAGCAGACTGTTCATTGCCACTTCCAGAAAGCCCTATCACCAATAGGCTAGAAGAGACCATTTCAGAGAAGGTTCCTCTTCCCACATAGATCTCTAAGGGTTCTTCTATCTTATACCCGTAATCCCAGTCTAACAACTTATAATTTTTCTCTCTCAATACCTCTATAATGAAAGGTTCAGAGTTGGCATTTACAGGAACATAGTATTTAAAAGGCTTCTCTATCTTCTTAATTACCTCTAAAAGGAAAAGTAGATTCCTTCCGCAGTCTCTCCTTGTCCCTGGTAGTAAGGTTATCCCTTCGGGTAGAAAGAACTTAGGATCTTCTACACAGTCCATTAGAGGATTACCGAGATATCTGACATTATCTATACCTTTCTCTAACAGAAACTCTTCAGTCTTTCTATCTCTGGTAAATGTCCACAGGGCAAACTGTTTAATAATTATCAATTCTATACCGCTGAAGCCATTTACCCAAGCGGAATGCCCCTGATCAGTAGATACAAAGAAGACCTTCTTGCCAGTTCCCAGATAGGTAAATATAAGGTTAAATGGATCCCCTATAGAGATCACAATATCAGGTCTTATGCTTTTAAGAGTCTTATACATATATATCAAATCTCTGAATAATCCACTTTTTATATCTTCCTTAAAGAGAGACAGCCCAACCCTAAAACCAAAACCGCCACTGGGGAGAGAAGACCCCTTAAATAAAACCGGAAACTTATATCCCTCAAACCTCTTACCCTCACCAACCATAGGAAATACCGCAATATCTTCAGCACGATAGTATCTATTTAGAGAGAGTGCCAATCTCAATGCTATATCGTCTTCACAGTATCCATTACTGACAATCAGTATCTTTACCCCAATGCCTTCTTTAACAGCTCATTCACCAGTTTAGGGTTGGCTTTACCCTTAGTCAATTTCATTACCTGTCCCACGAGAAATACGAAAGACTTTTCTTTACCCTTCCTGTACTCCTCTACCACCTCTTTATTCTCTTTCAGAACTTGATCTATCACAGAAAGTAGAGTAGAGGTATCAGTAATCTGTACCAGATTCTTCTCTTCTATTATCTTCTTTGGAGAAGTACCTTTATCTATAAGTTCTGGCAGAATATCTTTGGCCATCCTTCCGCTTATCTTCCCTTCATCAATGAGAGATATAAGCTCAACCATAATCTCAGGAGTGAGTAAGGTCTGAGTTATTACCTTATTCCTATCCTTGAGTTCTTTAGTGACATCAACTAACAACCAGTTGGCGATAGCTCTTGGGTTATTATAAAGCTTTATCGCCTTATCAAAGAAGGTTGAAAGTTCCAGGTCATGGGCTAGGAGCTTTGCCTCATAAGGGGTTAACCCTAAAGTTTTATACCTCTCGTATTTTTCTTCAGGAAGTTCAGGTATCTGAGACTTCAGCCTTTCTATCCAGGCATCATCTATCTCTAGAGGGACAAGGTCCGGTTCTGGAAAGTATCTATAGTCGTGAGCCTCTTCTTTACTGCGCATACTTATAGTCCTTTCGTTCTTCTCATCCCAGTGTCTAGTCTCCTGCACTACTTCTTTACCTTTGGAGACTATATCAATCTGCCTCTCTATCTCATACTGGAGAGCCCTCTCTACAGCTCTGAATGAATTTATATTCTTCAGTTCAGTTTTGGTACCAAGCTTATCAGAACCTTTCTTTCTTATAGATACATTAGCCTCGCACCTCATACTGCCCTCTTCCATCTTACCATCGCAGACTCCAAGGAAGACAAGTATGTCTCTTATATTTATCAGATATTCCTTAGCCTCCTCCGGACTGGATATATCTGGCTCAGAAACGATCTCCAGAAGAGGAACCCCACTCCTATTAAAGTCAACAAAGGACATATCGGAGCCGGTGATACGTCCACCACTGTGAATCAATTTACCGGTATCTTCTTCAAGATGAACTCTTCTTATCCTTATACGCTTCCTGCCGTTAGAAGTCTCTATCTCCAGATATCCCTGTATCCCTATAGGAGTATCGTACTGTGAAATCTGGTAATTCTTTGGCAGATCTGGATAGAAATAATTCTTACGATGGAATATGGCGTTTCTATTTATCTTACAGTTGAGAGCCAGGGCGGTAAGGATGGCGTATTCTACCGCCTTTTTATTCAGTACCGGCAGAGCACCTGGTAAGCCTAGGCACACAGGGCAGGTAAGGGTATTTGGAGGAGCTCCAAACTGAACAGGACAGCTGCAGAATACCTTAGATTTTGTTAGAAGTTCTGCATGGATCTCTATTCCTATATTGACTTCATAATCCATAGGGCTTCCCTCCTAATTGAGGTCTCCTTTTATGAAAAGGCGTAGCCTGCTCAAAACCATAAGCCACCTCAAATAGTTTAGACTCGCTAAAGACTGGTCCGATGATCTGTAACCCCACAGGAAGATCATTGACAAAGCCACAGGGAATAGATATTGCTGGTAATCCTGCCAAGTTTATTGGGATTGTACATATATCTGCCAGGTACATCTCTAAAGGATTCTCCACCTTTTCTCCCAGTTTAAAAGGCAGGATAGGAGATGTCGGAGAAATAAGGACATCAAACCTCTCAAATGCCCTCTTAAAATCGCCAGCTATAAGGTTTCTAAATTTCAGTGCCTTTAGATAGAACGCCTCATAATATCCTGCACTAAGTACATATGTACCAAGCATTATTCTTCTCTTGACCTCAGGTCCAAAACCATCCCCTCTTGTATTACTCATCATCTCCTCAGCAGTCTTTCCACTGGCTCTAAAACCATAACGTACACCATCGAATCTAGCTAAATTAGAACTGGCTTCTGCAGGAGCAAGTATATAATACGTAGGGACAGAATAACTTATATGAGGGAGAGAGACTTCTTCAACAATAGCTCCTAAGTCTTCAAAAGTCCTCACTGCGTCTTCTATACATTTATTCACGAAGGGATCTACTCCCTCGGCTAAAAGTTCCTTGATCAGGCCTATCCTTAGACCCTTGACATCTCCTTTAAGAGGAGAGTATCTATAGGGCTCTATATCAAGCGAGGTAGAATCATTAGGATCATAACCATTTATAAAACTGTATAGTAGAGCACAATCAGTTACATCCTTTGTAATTGGACCTATCTGATCCAAAGAGGAGGCAAAAGCCACCAGACCATACCTAGAGACAGTGCCATATGTCGGTTTTAAACCAACCACTCCACAGAAAGAAGCAGGTTGTCTTATAGAACCACCGGTATCAGAACCTAATGCCCATATGGCTGAACCTATGGCTACACTTGCAGCAGAACCTCCACTAGAACCACCTGGAACTCTCTCTATATCCCAGGGATTTCTAGTGGGACCAAAGGCGGAATTCTCAGTAGAAGATCCCATAGCAAACTCGTCCAAGTTAGTCTTACCTATAATGTTGAAAGCCTTTTTGTTTAACCTCTCTATAACAGTAGCATTATAGGGAGCTATGAAGTTCGATAATATCTTAGAAGCACAGGTATTTGGTAAACCCTTTACCAGTATATTGTCTTTAATAGCGATAGGAATCGCCGAATACGGCTCATTATCCCTTACCGAGTTAATAACATCTTCCGGGTCTCTAACAGTCAGATAAGCCTTTATTATAGGCTCGTATCTTTCTATCCTTTCTATACAGCTCTTTACGATATCCTGAGGGGATACCTCTTTTTTAGAAATAAGATCCAAAAGTTCATGGGCAGTAAGATCAGCTAGATCCATCCTACTCTTCACCCCCTAATATAGGAGGTATAACAAAAAATCCACTTTCTTTTAAGGGTGCATTACTAAGGGCTTCTTCTTGAGAGAAGTTTTCTCTCGGGACATCCTCTCTCAATACATTGGTTACTGGAAGTACATGGTACATAGGCAAAACATTAGAGGTATCTATCTCGTCTAATCTGGCAGCATAATTCAGTACATCATTTAACTGTCTTCTGTACATCTCTCTTTCCTTATCTGTAAGCCTCAATCTTGCTAATCTTTCTATATGAATGACTTCTTCTACAGAGAGCATCTCACGGCCTCCTTTTCTTTCACATCTTGGTAGCGACTATAGCTACCAGATAAGCACAGGGAACTATTAACAGTTGAGCCAACAAAGTCCCCATCAGCCTTGCTATTGTAAGTACTATAACTATATTCCTCACGTCCCTCTGCGGTCTCACCTGTCTCAAAGCCTGATCCGTTATAACTGCTACCGAAGGGTCAACAAAGACCATAAATAACACAGTGGCTATACCATTTATTATACCAGAAAGTTGACTCGCTGTAACTCGATATTGGGGTACTATAGCCCCTGCATATAGAGAACTCAAAACCCCTATGGTATAAAATCCAGTAATAAGTAACTGAAAGAAGAAGAATTTCTTGGGAATATTTTTGAAGATATCTCTTCCAATGATCTCTTTGCTAGGGACAACAAAGTCTTCAAGAGAGTTAACAAAACTTCTGGGTCTAAGTATTTTAAAGAGTAACCTCAAAATAGACCCTTCCTTCTCAAAGACTATAATGAGTTTACCAAAGGTATTTATAAAGGTTGGCATAAGAAGCATTCCTGCTACAGTTCCAAGTGTACTTGAGAGTATTATAAGCCTAAAGTTGATCAGAAGAGGTGAGCTTTGATGATTCTTTATAGCCAGGTCAACCATCTTACCAACCATAGGAGCCTGAAGTAGATTTGCTGTTCTTGAGATAAGGACTAATATATTAAAAAGGCTCGCAGCTGTGACTACCCTGCCAACCTTTACTCCTACCCACCTTACAGACAGGGAAAGCGTATCAGTCATATGTATTATTCCTACCAGTATACAGGCAGAAATAAGTCTATTCAAACTTGCCTCCTTAACCTTTCTATCAGATTCCTTATGTCTTCTGGAAGAGGAGAATGGAAGTCCAATGGTTCTTCTGTCAATGGATGAAGAAATGATAGCCTTGAGGAGTGTAACGCCTGTCTCTTTATTAATTCTTCTTTCTCCGGTATACCATACACTTTATCTCCAACCACAGGATGGCCAATATAAGCGAGATGAACCCTTATCTGATGTGTCCTACCCGTTTCTATCCTGATCTTTACTATAGAGTAATCTCCAATAACCTCTAACGCTTCATAATGAGAGACGGCTACTCTTCCCGCAGGTAGCACTTTCATCTTAGTCCTATCCGTCGGAGATCTCCCTATAGGAACATTTATAGTTCCAGACTTAACCTTCCCATGAACAACCGCTATATATTCCTTTATCATCCTTCTCTCTTGGATCTGCTTAACAAGGTTATTGTAACTCTGAAACGTTTTTGCTAGGACCATCAAGCCAGATGTATCTTTATCCAATCTATGAACCACCCCTGGTCTGACACTGTTTACCGGTGCCAATTCTGTCCTACTTATAAGTGCATGAATCAATGTGGACCCCTTAACACTAGGAGCAGGGTGGACAGCTAAACCAGCCGGTTTATCGACCACTACAATACTCTCATCCTCATAGACTATATCTACAGGTAAATCACAGGGTTGAAGAATATTCTCGGTAAACCTTACCTCTTCGACCTTGATAACTGATTCTCCCCTGACTCTAAATCCTGGTCTGGTAACTATTCTGCCATCTACAGATACCTTTCCTGATTCTATTATCTCCTTAATCTTCTCTCTTGAGAGATCCGGAAACAACTCTTTTAGAACAAGGTCAAGCCTACCCTCTTTTCCACTCAATACTCTTTCCATACAGGATCACAGATATAACTATTATAGTTCCTAACATTCCCCACTGAGCTATGCTCAATCCGAGTATATATCTGGTATTATATCTAAAGAACTCCACTATAAATCTATAGATACAGTAGAGTATTATATAGGTTAAGAACCTCTTCCCAGGTTTATCATCCCAAGATCTTGTCACAAGAAATAGAAAGATAAAGAATGAGGCTATTGAGGCATATATCTGGGTAGGATATCTATATGCTCCCAACATATAGACACTCCACCAAGACTTTTCTGTAATCTTTCCGAAACAACAACCATTGAGAAAACACCCTATCCTACCAATAGAATAGCCTAAGGCTATATATGGAGAGAGTATATCTGCTATCCTCCAGAAAGAGAGTTTACGCCATCTCACAAAGAGTATAGTCCCAATAAGGGCAAATAGAAATGCTCCAGGCCAGGCTAACCCTCCTGATCTTAAAGAAAAGGCAAGGCTGATGTTATTCTTATACTCACTAAAGTTAGTAAGTACATAAACCACTCTTGCGCCAACCACACCAAGAATAATCAAAATAATGGTTAGATCTACTATATACTCTGGATTTATCCCCTTCTTTTCTGCCTCCCTCATAGCAAATAAAACACCTACAATGATACCCAGCATTACCATCAGACCCCAGGACCTTACAGTAAAGTTACCAAACTGAAAAAGTACTGGATGCATATTCTCCTCCCTTCTAAGAGAAAAATAGAATTACTGCCATACCTATAAGTATGGCTACATCTGATATATTAAATATGGGTGAATTAAGTACCTGAATGTAGTCAATAACATAACCCAGAAATATTCTATCCAGAAGATTACCCAGGATACCTGCTACTAAGATCCAAAATCCAATCAGGAAAAATGAACTCTTATAACCAATGTTTCTAAAGAGTCTGATTACAAATATAAGTGCTAGAATGGATACAAAAATAATAAGTCCCCTCTGAGAAGGAAGAAAACCAAAAGCAGCACCAGGATTCCTAACATGGGTCAGTCTCAATAGACCATTACCAACCTCTATATCATTAGAAGACAAATATGTAGCAGATAACTTCTTAAGAATTCTATCAAGTATTAGTATAACTATTCCTGTGACGATACCAGAGCTATTTCCTGACACTTTTTTCTTTTATAGATTTACACCTTACACACATTGTAGCGTAAGGGATAGCCTTTAACCTCTCTTCACCTATGGGCTTCTTACACACTTCGCATATACCGTAAGTTCCGTTCTCTATCCTTTTTAGTGCCGATTCTATCTGGTTTAAGATATCTTTGAGTATATTCTCGATAGTCAGGGTACTTTCATGATCATATACCACTGAGGCATACTCTGCCAGATGGTCATCAGAACTAGAAAGTTCTCCTATCAGTTCTATCTCGCTTTTGTTAGCAGAAAATTCTTTAATATTCTTCAGGTTGTGTTCTATTTCTCTTTTTTTCTCCAAGAGTAGTTCTTTAAAATATGTAAGGTCTATACTCATCTATCTTTCACCTTTTTCGATAATATTTTCTATAACTGATATACACCTCTTACAGAGATCTGGATATCTCTCATCTTTTCCGACATCAGGTGTATACATCCAGCAACGCTGACACTTATTATACTCAAGAGGAATGATCTCTACTCCTATCGAATCACTATTATCTCTTATCAGGACCTCCACCTCGGATACCAGAAGTAACTCGCTCAATTGACCGTTTAACTCAGATATGTAGGAATATGTTGTGGCAGGAACAAACAGCTTGAGTTTTGCCTCGAGACTATTTCCTATAACTTTATTCTGTCTTGCCTCATCCAACTTTTTATTTACCTCGTCTCTTACTGCAAAGAAGTGCTTCCACATCTCTATCTCTTCTGGATTAAGAGTAATGGGGAACCTATCTGGCCAATCCTCTAGATGAACACTCAATTCTTTCTGTCCAGGAAGGTGTTGCCATGCCTCCTCCGCAGTATGAACCATTATAGGAGCTAGCATCTTTAATACCCCTTTTAAGATACTGTAAAGTGTTGTCTGAGAAGATCTTCTCTTGGGTGATGTAGGAAGCTCAACATATAATCTATCCTTTATAACATCTAGATAAAAAGAGCTTAACTGGTTCACACAGAAGCTATGTACACTATGAAATACCATGTGAAATTCATATTCATCATATGCAGTCTTTACTCTATCTAGGAGTTCGTTCCATTCAGATAGAACCCATCTATCTAGGATATCGAGCTTGTCTAAAGGTACAATATCTTTCTCTGGATCAAAATCGTAAAGATTCCCCAACATAAATCTAATAGTATTCCTTATCTTTCTATAGGCTTCCACTATCTGGTTGAGAATATTTTTGGAGACCTTTATATCAGAACGAAAATCAGATGAAGCAACCCAAAGCCTCAAGACATCAGCACCTAGAGAACTTACAATCTCTTGGGGATCTATAACATTACCCAGACTCTTGGACATCTTCTTGCCTGACTCATCAACAACAAACCCATGAGTGAGAACCTTTCGATAAGGAGGAATCCCTTCTGTAGCAACAGAGAGCAATAATGATGTCTGGAACCAACCTCTATGCTGGTCGCTTCCTTCTAAGTACATATCTGCCGGGAAGGAAAGCTCTCTATTCCTCTTTAGGACACCGGCAAAACTAGAGCCAGAATCAAACCAGACATCCATTATGTCCTTCTCTTTTTCAAACTCTTTCGATCCGCATTTCGGACATACTGTTCCATTGGGGAGTAGTTCTTCTGCCGAGTATCTGAACCAAGAATCTGATCCCTCTTTTTCAAATATCTCGGCCACATATTCAATAACCTCTGTATCCAGAAGTGGAGAATTACATCTCTTACAGTAAAAGATGGGTAAGGGGACTCCCCATATCCTCTGTCTGGAGATACACCAGTCTGGCCGTACTTCTAACATACCAACCATTCTATTCTTACTCCAAGGGGGAATCCATTCAACACTGTCAAGGCTTTTTAGTGCTACATCTCTGAAACTATTCACATCTATAAACCACTGTTCAGTTGCCCTGAATATTACAGGCTTTCTACATCTCCAGCAGTGAGGATAATCATGGTTGACAGTACCACTGTATAGAAGCTTACCGTTCTCCTCCAAATACGATATAATAATTCTATTTGCTTCCACAACATTTATACCTTTAAGCCCAAGCGTCTCTGTAGTAAATCTACCAAATTCATCGATAGGTGAAAGGACCGGAAGGTTATATTTTAGTCCAACCTCATAGTCTTCTGGGCCATGACCAGGTGCTGTATGAACTGCACCTGTTCCTTCTTCAGTTGATACATGGTCTCCTAGGACAAGAGGGACTTCTCTCTCTTCAAATGGATGCTGTGCCTTGTATCCCTCCAGGTCTTTTCCAAGAAATTCTCCAAGTAAGGTTATATCTTTCCACCCTATAAGTTCTTTAACAGCAGAAAGCCTTTCTTCTACAACAATAAATCTCTTCTGATCAGCCTCTACAAGTAGATATTTTGCATTTGGATTCAGAGCTATTGCAGTATTTCCAGGAAGAGTCCATGGAGTAGTTGTCCATATTGGTACATAGATGGGATCTTTGTCTCTCAGCGTATCGGCAGACCGTCCATCTAATATTAACTTGAATGAGACTATTATAGATGGAGATGTAATCTCTTTATACTCTATCTCAGCTTCTGCCAGAGAGGTCTCACAGTGGTAACACCAATAGACTGGCTTTAATGCTCTATATACTAGATTTCTTTTTACCAGCTCTTTGAAGACTCTTATCTGTGAAGCCTCATAATTTGGATCAAATGTCACATAAGGATTATCCCAGTCACCTAATACACCTAACCTTTTAAACTCTTCACGCTGTCTGTCTATATACTTAGCAGCAAAATTCTTACACTCCCTCCTCCACTCGAGAGGGTCTATGGTTCTTCTATCTCTTTTGGTTATCTTAGCCACCTGCTGTTCTGTTGGAAGTCCGTGAGTATCCCAACCTGGGACATAAGGAGCATCTTCTCCTAGCATAGTATGATATCTCACAATAGTATCCTTCATTATCTTATTGAGAGCCTGCCCCAGATGGATGTCCCCATTTGCATATGGGGGACCATCATGGAGTATAAATTTAGGTTTTCCTGCCCTTTTCCCCCTTATTAGCCTGTAAAGATCAATCTCACCCCAATATTTCTGTATCTCCCTTTCCTTTTCAGGGAGATTAGCCTTCATAGCAAAGTTTGTTTTTGGTAAGTTTAGAGTTTTACTGTAATCCATTCTACGCCTCCTAAAAATCTTGCAAAAGATTATATCACGATAGGGTGTCTAATACAAGGGAATACAAATAAGAAGAATCTTTAGTATAATAAAATTAACATCCATCCCTAGGAGGTGTCAATTAGATGTGGTGTATAAAATGTAAAGGTCCTGCCTCTATCTATATAAGAAGACACAACTCGGCATTCTGTAATGAACATTTCCTAGAGTATGTAAGAAGACAGGTAGAAAGAGCTATAGAACAGTACAGGATGTTTACTAAAGAGGAAAGAATATTAGTGGCTGTGTCTGGCGGAAAAGATAGTCTTGCGCTTTGGGATATCTTGCTGGATCTTGGGTACAATGTAGATGGGATTCATATAGACATAGGGATAGGAGAATATTCGTCCGTCTCAAAAGAGAAAATAAAGATCTTTGCATCTCAAAGAAATGCAAATTATTATGAAGTTTCTTTAAGGAATATCTATCAGACTGGCATTACCTATATAGCTAGGAAGAATGATCGCCCTTACTGTTCTACCTGTGGTGTTATAAAGAGATATATTATGAATCTATTCACAGTTTCTAAGAATTACAGTGTGATAGTAACAGGTCATAATCTGGACGATGAATCCGGTGCTTTATTGGGTAATATCCTACATTGGCAGATAGAGTATCTGAAATCGCAGTATCCTGTAATGCCAGAAGAGTCTGGCTTCTCTCGTAAAGCCAAACCTCTGTCTAGATTGACCGATGAGGAGACTACTATATACTGTAAGACAAAAGGGATAGATTATGTAAGGGAGAGATGTCCACTATCAAAGAAGGCACAATCTATTGTTTATAAAGAGATACTCAATCAGCTCGAAACTATATCTCCTGGGACTAAGGCGCAGTTCTATTTTGGCTTTCTAGAAAAGGGAAAGAGATATTTTCTAGGAGCGCCGGATACATTACCTGTATCAAGCTGTAGAATCTGCGGACAACCAACAACTGAAGAGATATGTGGATTTTGCAGACAGATGAAAAAGGCAGACTTGGATCCTTTACTACTGAAAGATGCTATAGAAAGGATTTAAAGTCCTGCCAGACTTCTTTTTACTTTATAGAAGGTCCTTCACCTTCAATTCCCTCCATATGATCTCTGCTATATCTGGGTCCTTAAAGAATGCAGTACCAATCTGAACCGCATTTACCCCAAGATTCATATAATCCAGTACATCGGAAGCAGAAAACACTCCTCCGGAAGCCATTATAGGTATACTAACCCTATCTCTTATCTCCCTAAGAAGTCTTATATAAATAGGCTTTATAGCTGGTCCAGAAAGTCCCCCATTAATAGTCCTACAGGCAGGGAGCGTATTAAAGAGGGTTAAGCCATCAGCGCCTCCATCTACAGCTGACCTTATGTAGGGTAGAGGGTTATCTTTTGGTGCAAGCTTTACAAAGATAGGACCTTTATAGACCTTCCTTATGGTGCTTGTTGCTTCGAAGATGCTATCAGGGCTATTTGACCAGTTTTCACCCTTTACATTTGGGCAGGAGAGATTTAACTCTATACCAGCAATATAGTCCAGATCATTTATGACCTCCCCTAACTTTCTGATCTCTTCTAAAGTACTACCTGCTATACTAGCCATTACAGGAATATCAAGAGACCTGTATAAAGATTCCAATTTTAGCCACTCATAGAGACCTTCATTCTCAAGCCCTATAGAATTTATAAGTCCCCCTACAGTCTCTTCTATCCTAGGAGGAGGATTCCCTATCTTACGGTTTAGAGTGACAGTCTTGGGGATAAATAGTCCTAAACCTTTGGTGGAAAATATCTCAAAAAATTCTTTCCCCCAGCCAAGGGGGCCCGAACCTGCCACTAGAGGTGTCCTCAGTTTTATACCACAAAGGTCCCAGCTCATTAAAAAATCTCCCTCAGATCGAATACCGGTCCGTCCTTGCAGACCCTTTTATATTCTCCCTGGGTGGTCTTTACAACACATCCTCTGCAGGCTCCAAAACCACAGGCTATTCTGGTTTCAAGGGATATCTCCACCGGGATGTTCGTCTTTATGTTCTTGAACATCTCTATAGGGCCACATGCGTATATCCTTGCATAGTTATTGCCTATGTATTGGGTAACTAATCCTTTTTCCCCGAGAGAACCATCTTCAGTAACAATCTCTACCCTTCCTATATTGGCATATCTAGAAAGTATGTCCTTATCAAAAAAGCTACCTGTTTGTGCCCCAAATAAGAAATTTACCTCTCCTTTAAGACTCTTACCTAGATAATATAATGGTGCTATACCACTTCCACCACCAACCAGTAGACATTTCCCCTCGGTAAGAGAAAACCCATTCCCCAGGGGACCAAAGATATTCAGACTGTACCCAACCTTTCTATCAGATAACCACGCTGTACCTTTACCAACCACCCTGTAGAGGAAACTCAACCTGTTTTCTTCTATATCAAATATACTAAAGGCTCTTCTAAGAACTACATCTTCTCTATCTATCCTTATAAGGAAGAATTGTCCTGCTCTGGCAGTTATAACCTCATCCAGAGATAAAGTAAGAAGAAACAGTCCCCCTACGGGTCTATTCTCCAGTATCTCACAATTATATATCCTTGGCGTATACAATCTTTCCATCGACCATCGTCAGAATAGGAAAGCCGTATAATTCAAATCCATCATACGGAGAATTCTTTCCCTTAGATATAAAGGACTTCACATCCACCTCTTCTCTATAATCTGGATTGAAGACTACAATATCTGCCTTATTCCCAACTGCCAGATCTCCAGCATCTAACCCTAAGAGTCTCGCGGGATTATATGAGAGTTTCTTTATCATCTCCAGTGTAGAAAGATGACCAGCCTTTACCAGAAATGTATAACAGAGCGGTAACATAATCTCTATACTAGAGATACCAAAGGGATCATTGAGAAGGTCTGACCCCAGAGTTTTTCTTGGAGCATGATCACTGGCGATCACGTCTACAGAACCATCAACTATACCCTCAATTAAGGCTAACCTATCCTCCTCTCTCCTAAGGGGAGGATTAACCTTAAGCCCTACCTTCTTTGTTAAGATTAGCTCATCAGTAAGTATAAAGTGGTGAGGAGAAACCTCACAGGTAACTTTTACCCCAGAGGATTTTGCATATCTTACAATGTCTAAAGAGTCCTTAAGAGACAGATGAGCTATGTGGATCCGGGTTTCTACCTCTCTAGCTATAAGGATATCCCTTGCAACTGCCAGAGTTTCAGCCAGCGGAGGAATGCCCGGTAAGCCTAGCTTTAAAGATACTACTCCTTCATTTATCACCCCATTTAGAGAGACCCTTTTGTCTTCACAGTGGGATATCGGGAGTAATCCATACATACCGGCAGTTTCCAAAACAGACCTCATAACAAGAGGGTCCTCTATCCAGTTACCATCATCAGAGACACCGACAATCCCTTCTGACTTCATTCTGTCGTAGGGGGCAAGGATCTTCCCTTCCCTTCCTATCGTCATAGCACCTATAGGGTGGACCTTTATCTTCCCGTATTTTTCTGCAGAAAGTACAACATACCTGACTATAGCTGGGTTATCAATACAGGGATTGGTATTTGGCATACAACAAGCGGTAGTTACACCACCTTTAGCACAGGCGATAGTACCGGTAGATATCCCTTCCTCTACCCCATCTGGATCCCTAAGATGCACGTGCATATCTACTATTCCTGGGATTACATAACAATTACTAACGTCTATAACTTCTGCATCTTCTTTAGGAATGTCCTCTGAGATCTGTCTTATTACTCCATCTTCAATAAGGATATCCCTCTCTCCTACAAAATTCTCTCCAGGTATAACTACTCTTCCATTCTTAATAAGCACCTTACTCATTTTACCTGTAAACTCCTCATCTCCTGGTCTATAATATGGTCTATCTCATTAACTGCATAGAAAATTTTTGTATAGATCTTTTCAAAGAGTTCTCTGTATAGTGAAGTTGAGCTCTTATCTGGCTCTATCACCATCTTTACCTTATATGTCCTGTTGACCACCTCATCTTCGTCCTTAAATAGACCAGCACCTAAAGCGCCCAAAAAGGCTGCTCCCATGGCGGTTCCCTCTGTAACCTGCGGGATCTCTATAACTTTATCTATTACGGTAGCCTTTATCTTTAGCCATGTGAGATTCTTAGTTCCTCCCCCTATACCTATAACCTTCTCTATAGGCTCAAACTCTTCCAGCGTATTAAAGGCTAATCTGGCTTCAAAAGAGAGACCCTCTAAAACACTCCTGGCAAAATCTCCAGGTGTATGCTCCCTTTTTAAACCCAAAAAGACACCTCTTGCCAGAGGGTCCCTCTTTGGTACACTGCTACCTAGGAAGTGTGGAACACAGAAAAGTCCGTTACTACCAATAGGAGCAGTTTCTGCCAGAGAGGAAAGGGCATCAAACAAATTTCTCTCTTTCTCTATGCTATTCAGTGAGCTCATAAGCCTAGCTGTCCACTCTATGAGACCACCAGAAAATGGTATAGCAACATGCATATAATACTTTCCCCTAGCTACATGTGCCCCCACTGTTATGTCTGCTCTCTCTCTGACCTCAAGATGCAGCGGAGGTGTCTCTGTACTTAACTGAAAACTCTCCGCTGTTCCCATCGAGTCAAGCCCTATACCCTTACGAAAACATCCATTTATAAAGGCTCCACACACATGATCATGGCCACCTACAACTACCACTGTATCCGATCTCACACCCAACTCATCTGGATTCTTTACCCTGCCAAGGAGGGTTCCACTTGGTACAGGCTTAGGAAGTATCTCTATTGGAATCTCTGCCTTCTCCAGTATGGTCTTTGACCACTGGAGGGTCTTTAAGTCAAAAGCCATTATTCTTGAAGCCTGAGAATAATCTGTAGCGATCTCTCCAGAGAGCATATAGGTGATAAAATCAGAGACAGGTAACCATACCTTAGCCTTTTCATATATGTCACGTTTGTACTGTTTCATCCATAAAATCTTGTTTATGCCGTATATAGGCTGAACTCTCAATCCAGTGATACTGTATATCGTCTGTGGGTCTATCCTTTGTAGAAGCCATTCCATCTGTTCTACCGTTCTCTCATCGTACCAGGCAATAGCCGGGAAAAGAATCTCTCCTTTTTCATCTATTGGGACCATAGACTCAGCTACGCTGGTAGCAGATATACTGGCAACATTACCTTCCACTTCGGCAGATACTTTCTTTATCGAATCTTTGATGATTCCCCATATCTTATCCGGAAGAAAGTAATGATACCTGCCTTCTACCAGAACTGGAGTAGGGGTAGAAATCGAAGAGACAATGTTACCATCTAAGTCAAATAATATCACCTTTATATTGGTTGTCCCAGCATCTATCCCTATACAGTATTCCATTAAACTCACCTCTCTTCTAATATTAAGGTAGAGTTTCTATCACAAACTCATGGTTAGTATACACACAGATATCGGCAGCTATAGAAAGGGCTTCCCTCAAAATCTCCTCACACGACAGGTTTGTATGCTTCAATAAGGCTCTAGCTGCAGCCAGGGCATAGTTACCACCTGACCCTATAGCTATAATACCATCGTCAGGCTCTATCACATCACCCGTTCCAGAGATAAGTAACAGATTGTTTATATCGGCAACTACAAGTAAGGCGTCTAACCTTCTTAAAGCCCTATCCAGTCTCCACTCCTTAGCCAGTTCTACCGCTGCCCGGGCGAGGTTTCCACCGTATTCGTTTAGCTTCCCTTCGAATCTGTCTAACAGGGCAATCCCATCGGCAGCTGAACCGGCAAAACCAACCAGTACCTTTCCATCTCTTATCTTCCTGACCTTTCTAGCTCTTTTCTTAATAATGGTCTGTCCAGCGGTAACCTGTCCATCTCCCCCCATAGCAACAGTCTCTCCCTTTTTTATAGCCAGTATCGTGGTATGCCTCATAATCTTACCACTCTCCTTTTATCCTGGAACCTCTCTCATCCTTCTCCACCTCAATTCTATAGGGGAATCTACTGGCAAGTTCTTTATTATGTGTTATCACCCCAATCATAATCCCGGAATTTTCTAGTTCGGCTAAAGCCGATACTATAGTATCCAGACCTGTATCATCCAAAGAGCCGAATCCTTCATCTATAAAGAGGCAGTCGACTGATTTTTTACCTCTAATCTCTTCTGCTATTGCTATAGCCAGAGCGATAGAAGCTAAAAAACTTTCCCCACCAGAAAGAGAATAAGTCTTACGCTTTTGAGTGGGATACCAGTTATCGTTCACTACTATATCGGCTGAATCATCAGAGGCTAGAGAGAAGGAGTACCTCCCCTGTGTGAGAAAACTTAACTGTACAGATGCCCTATCTATAATATTTTCCATAGCCTCTCTCATAAGGAACTCCGGAAACCTGTTCTCACTAAGTGCATCGTCAACCACTCTGTACAGATTCAACTTTCTTTCCAATTCTTTCTTTTTTTCTGATAGAGACTCCGCTAGTGCCAGATTTTCTCTGGCACTCTTGAGCTGAGCATCCAATGATCCAACCTCTCTAGATAACACGCCGATACGTTCCTCTATATTCTTCAAAGATGTAAGCTTTGAATTGTAAGAATCTTCCAAAAGTTTCAACCCTTCCGGCTTATCTGGATCTATCCCCAACCTTATAAGAGTCTCCCTAAGTTTTGATATCTGGTCCTTTAATAGATTCTGTCTTGCAATTAGTTCATTAAATTCTCTCTTTACCCCTTCAATATATACCTTATCTATCTTAAACTTCCCTAATTCTTCCAGTGCGATACCTACAGATTGGCAACGCGACTCTATATTCTCTTTTGTTTCATCTATCTCTTTCTTAAGAGACACTAGACGTTCTCTTATCTCCTTAGTCTCGGTATTAATCTGTTCTATTCTCACTCTTCCACTTTCTATAGATACCTTATATCCTGAAATAGTCTTATTTGAAGAGTCTAAAAGGCGCTGGTACTTATCCTTTATATCCTGAGCCTCTTTCAAGAAGTTACGGGTAAGAAAATCTTTCCACTCGATACCAGTCTCAGAAACCTTTTCTAGGAGGTCTCTTTCCCTTTGATTCAATTCCTTCTCTTCCAGCTCTAACTGGGTCTTCAAAGAGATAATGGCTGTTTTTTCTTTCTCGTAAAGAGAACTTTTCTCTTTAAGCTGTGTAGCCTTTATCTCTTTCTCCTTCTCTAGACTATTCAATTGAATCTCTATATCTCTCCTCTCTTTTTCAATCGCTGAGTTTACAAACACTTCGTCAAGGACATAATCAGCTCCAAAGTGTCTTTCTAGGACTCTAAAAACAGAGGATCTTTTCTCCTCTCTTTCCTTTTCCAATCTCTTTATAATCTCACTGAGGATATTCATCTCTTCTGTTATATCCTGTAGTTTTGTCTTAGATATTGAAAAATCTCCAAAGGATTTCTGCCAGAGCTCTTTCTTCTCCTGATACTGTGTCAATAGTTCCTCCAGATTTTCAAATTCTCTAGATCTCTCTGGAAACTTCTCTATGGTATTCCCACAGATTGGACACTTATCACCTATAGAAAGAGAACCAATTATCTTCTGTAGATGAGAATCTTCTATGACCTTCTCCATTTCTTCTAACTCTTTTGAAAGACTGTTCATTGTTTTTTCTATAGTCTCCACTGATGTCTCTAGCTCAGACTTATCATTCTCCAGTTTCTTTTTTCTTTCATAATAATCATTCAACTCTTTTTCTATAGACTTCAATGTCTTTATATCTTCTATTAAACCTTTGAGCTCTTCCCAGACTTTAGCCCTTTCACCCAATTTAGAGTTCAGTTGACTTATCTTTAGCTCGTAGTCTTCAATCTCCAGGTTGATAGTATCTATTTCACTGCCTATTAAAGAGAGATCCTCTTCCCTTTTTTCTATCTCCTCTCTCGTTCTGTCGATTCTCTTCCTATCAGCCTCCAAATTCCTAATAGCTTCGGCTATTGGTGTAAAGCCCAATAATTTTTCGGCATATTCGATATGTTCCAGATACTCTTTAGCCTTTTCCTCTTCAGTCTTCAACTCTCCAAGGGACTTCTCTATCTTATCCTCTATCTCTCTCTTTTCCTTCTCTAAAGAGTCCAATCTGGACTTCTTATCGTAAAAGTCTCTGATCATATTCCGAAGAGGTATAGCTTCAACCTGTAGCTGATAGATAGTTTCTAACCTATCAACTCTTTCTCTCTCAGCTCTAATAACGCCTAATCTGGATAAAATCTCCTGATAGTCCTTCTGGCTTGAAATAAGCTCAGTAAAGAGATTAATCGTCTCCTTTAATCTTTCAACATCCTTACCTGTCTCCTGGCGTTCTTTATCCAGATTCTTAAGTATCTCCTCCTTTATTTTTAGTTCCCTCTCTAGCCTTCTGATATAATCTTTACTATAATTCTTCAATTCTCCCTCCAGCCTATTTGATATAAGCTGGAGCTCTTTAGATATATCTCTGTATCTCTGACCGGCTATCTTCTTCATCTCTTTATAGATATCTAAGCCAAGAAGTCTCTGAAGGATCTGTCTTCTTTCTGAAAAGGCTTCACTGCTGGAGGGTTTAAGAAACCTATCTATCTGATTCTGCGGGAGAATTACAGTCCTTGTAAAGGTCTCATAATCCATTCCCAAAAGACTCTCTATAAGAGAATTTACCTCTCTATTCCTCTTAACTCCAAGAGGTATAGGTTTGTCATCTATCAGTTCATATATATTTGCCTGCTGTGACTTTCCCCTAACCAACTCTCTCTTTACAAGGTATATCCTGTCTCCAACCTTGAACCTGAGTGATAGATAGAGTCTATTAGAATTGTGATTTATAACATCTTCTTCTGTATTTATCCTCCTGCCAGCATATCTCGGGATCTTACCATATAGAGCATATACTATCCCATCTAGTATGGAGGACTTTCCTGCACCATTAGGCCCGGAGATGCAGAATACATTGGCCCTTGTAAAATCTATAAATTGAGGAGCGCTATATGAGAGGAACCCTCCTAATTCAATGCTGAGAATCCTCATTTAAGGTCGCCTCTCTGTATAACTCTTCAAAGATTTTTATAACCTCTCCATCAACATTACCTTCCCTAAGAGATAGATAATGATAGAAAAGTTTCGACGGCTCTAAGGAGAAATCAACGTGGTGTGTATCTCTCTTGGACTCAGTCTGAAATATCGTCTCAACCTCAACACAGTTAGGAATAAGTTGCTTTACTCTGCTTACAGGATTCTTCTCCAAAACATCCATAAAAATCCTGGCTTTTATATATCCCTCAAAATCCTTTACCATCAAGGCGGTTGGTTCCAACTGGGAAAACTTAAATTCAAGTTCCATAAGCTCCTTACAGGGAATCTCTATCTGACTTACACAGGCAATCCCACCTGGCTTTGCATCTATTATGTTGATAGACTTTTTATCGTTTGCTTCACTGAAATCTATCCTTACAATAGAGCCACAATAATAGGTAGGAACAGGACTACCTGCTACACTCTGAGGCTTATGGGCATGACCCAGTGCCACATAGTGAGCCCTATTTGGGAACCAGGAAGGGGGAATAGCAAAATTAGAGGAGAAAGAAAGTTTCATCTCACTACCCAGTAAAGCGCCTTCTACAAAGATATGACCCAAGAGGATATTGACAGAATTTGGTAGAAACCTCTGATTGATCTCTTCCAGACGTCTATGGAGAGATTCTCCCAGCTTCTCTCTCCTGGTAAGATCATCACCGACATGTAAAAAATCTCTCTCCCAGAAGTAAGGAAGCGAGCCTAAACGTAAGCTTTCTCCTTTTCTTGTCGTAAAGGACTTTACCCCTACACCTGTAAGAAAATAGACATTGGAAAGTGCTGAAAAGACCCCTAAGCTCGTTGCTAATTCTCTCCAATCGTGATTACCGGTAACAACAATAACCTTTCTATTATCACCACCAAGCTTCTGTAGAATCTCAGCTGTTCTATAAAGGTTCTCTCCCTTTGGCATTCTATGGTCAAAGAGATCTCCGGCTATAAGGACAACATCTATATCCTCTTTTTCCACAACATCGATAATAAATTCTATAGATTTAAAGACCTCTTCGCTTCTATCTATTCCCCATCTAGTTATACCTATATGCCAATCTCCTGTATGAAGGATTCTCATAGTTTTTTAATAAAGGGGAGCAATACTGCTCCCCTTTTAAATCTAAAATCTCACTTCTTTCCCAGTTCTAGCAGACTCGTATATAGCATCTATTATCTGCATATCTATGACTCCCTCTTCCCCTTTTGGAATCGGCTCAGTTCCTTCCTGGATGCATTTAATAAAATGCTTTATCTCCTCTACATATAGATTTACTTTCTCTACCTTGGGTATAATCTCTACATACTTACCAGCCATCTCGGTAAAGATCTTTGGAGGCATCATTTCTGCTCCACCTTTATCCCCCAATAGGGTACAGTAAGAGGTATCCTTTTCTATGTTGCTTGCCCAGCTCATCTCCACAAAGATAGTAGCTCCATTCTCAAGGCCTATGATAGCACAGCCCAGATCTTCTACGTCAAACTTTCCACCTGGCTCTGGGATGCCCCATCCACCTCTCCTCTTATCCAATGGGCCAAACTTGGCATATGTATAACCCTTTACAGAGATAGGCTTGGGATGATTCATAAACCACATAGCCAGGTCTAAGAAGTGAGGAGCAAGGTCGATTAATGGTCCTCCTCCAGATTTATCCTTATTGGTGAACCAACTACCCATCCCTGGTATACCAGAGACTCTCAGGATCCCAACCTTCGCATAGTATATGTCTCCCAGATAGCCCTGCTTAACAAATTCCTTTATAGTCTTCGCCTCATCAGAGAACCTCCAGCAGAGGGCTACCATAAGGGTCTTCTTGGTAGCCTTCGCAGCATCGACCATCTTCTGAGCCTCTTGAGCGTTTATAGCCATTGGCTTTTCGCATAGCACATTAACCCCAGCCTTAAGAGCATCCACAGTCATAGGGGAATGCAGGTAGTTTGGAGTACATATGCTCACAGCGTCAAGGTCTTCCTTTTCCAGCATCTCTTTATAATCGGTATAATATCTAGGGATACCAAAGCTTTCCGCTACCTGTTTTGCCCTTTCCTCTACTATATCGGTAACTGCAACTACTTTTACATCCGGTACTGCCTGATAAGCTTGAAGATGTACCTTACCTATACTTCCTACTCCTATAACTCCTACTTTTATCTCTCCCATAATTATCCCTCCTATAATTCTGCCCAAGCTTCTATGAGTGTCCTTTTAGCATTTGCTATTACTGCCCTTGGATTTTCTCCCGGCAGAGGCTTTACCTCAAAACTGACTATTGGTTTATCCTGAGAGTCAAAAAATCCAACATCAAAGAGAGCTCTCAGGAAGTCTCTCACTTCTTTTACCCCATTTTCTCCTCCCTTTATACCAAATCTGGGATGTTGATCTCCATATCCGGGAAGAGACTTGTCCTTTATAATACAATTACCCAGATGTACATGAGTTACATACCCGGCAGTGGTATATACCGCATCTCTTATAGATTCGTACTGCTGAGGAAAATGGCTAAGGTCTATTAGAAGTCCAAAGTTGTCCTTACGTTCTCTTCTTATCCTCTGAGCTATCTCTCTAGCTACAATAGAAGGCCCCACAAGGCTACTCTTCTCAACATCAAAATCAAAGACCTCTAATTCTATCCTTAAATTACCGTGAGCCTTAGCATAATCGCAAAGTTCACATATAGATTTTACCAGGGCATCTTTTGCCAGCTCTCTCTTTTCCGGGCCAGGGTCTTTACCAGCCAGAAAAGCCACCCCCACTGCACCCATATACTCTGCCTCTTCTATAGCCATCTTTACTTCTTCTACTGCTCTCATTCTTGTAGCCTCATCTATACTAGAAATATCCAAATTCTGTGTAAGAAGCCTGGGCTGAGCTCCATATGCTATAGTCATACCACTTGTCTCAAGTAGCTTTCTGGCTTCTTCTCTTATCTTCTCATCTTTAATCCAGGAGATCTCTACCGCTGAGAAGAATTCATCACTTACTATCTCCTCTAAAGTCTCCAGTATAGGACCTTCCCCTCTCATAGTCTGAGGAAAAGCCATAAAGTGAATTATACCTGGTTTAAAATACTTCTGGAATAGTTCCATTTCTGACTACACCTCCTGATTAATAATAGGATGCTCTCCCTTCAAGGAGATCTATTGCATATTGAGCGGAGTTTACAAAGTCACTCTTTGGATACTTATCTATCAATTTCTGATACTCCTTTACCGCTTTCTCCTTCTCACCCATATGCTCATAACATTGAGCTATATCAAATTGAGCATCATCTGCCCACTGACTCTTTGGATTCTTCTCTATGAACTTGGTTAGTTCCTCAACAGCCTTCTCCAATTCTCCGTCTATAAATAGTTGTCTGATTCTTTCATATTCTATCTGATCTGGAGACTTCTTCTCTTCTTTAGTCTTACCCTCTTTAGAGGTAACAACTGAAGGAGTTTCTTTAGCAGATTGGACTGACTGCGTCTGGCTCTCCATAGGTCCTAAGGACTGCTGGGTTGGGGGATGTTTTATCTGAGTAATCCATAAAACAAGTGCTATTACCAAAAGAATCGCAACTGTAACTATAAATCTGGTGGTTCTTCCTGACACAGTAAACACCTCCTATTCCTTAGATACTACCGTGAGTTCAGGTATACATATATACGGTGTATAGAGAGTCCCCTCTATCCACTCTCTCTCCCTACTTAAAGCATATATATTACTTAAAGCATTATACGCATTACCAGCCAGCATAGAGTCCTTTACTCTCCCTACTATCTCCCCCTTTCTGTATAAGAAACCAAGGTGTATATTTACAGAGAACTCCCCACTTAGGATATTCCCCTGCCCTACTCCCATCATCTGGTCAACTACCAGGACCTCATCAAATGAAGAGATTATATCTTTAATACTGGCATCACCAGAGTTTATTATTAGGTTTGTGAGCCCTGGAGACGGTTGACTCAAACCTCCTCTAAAGCCATGCCCATTTGCTTCTTTATTCAGAAGAGATGCGGTATGAAGATCAAAATAAAACTCACCAACGACCCCTGAGTCTACCAGAGTAAGGACCTTAGTGGGTACCCCTTCATCGTCAAAAGAGGTTCTAGATAACCCATCAGGATTTGTAGGATCATCTATAAGTGTGAATTTATCATCAAAGAACTTCTTACCAACTTTATCCTCAAGAGGGGAAACTCCCATAAGCAGTATCTTCCCACTCAATGCAGACATAAGGGGAAGAAGGAGTACATAAACCGCCTTTGGAGTAAAGATTACTGGAATTTGAGTCCTGGATGGTTTTGTTATATTCTCACTAGCATCTAAGGCTTGGAATATCTTTGAAAGAAGTCTGTCCGTATCTAACCTGCTGGGCTCCCTCACAGTGGTCTCTTCATAAATATCTAACATATCGGTCCCTTTTATCCTGTTTACATGTATACCAATACTGAGAGATGCCTTCTTCCTGAAACAGTTTACACCTCTGGTATTCAATATTAATGCCTCTCCCTTATTCTTACCTATCTCTACGTTGCATATAACCTCTGGATAAGAAGAGAGAACCTTCTCAATTACACCCTTACCTAGTTCTGTTAACTCTTCTATAGAGATTTTGTTCAGCTCTTCACTGGAATCTTCTTCCTTCATATCTAGAGCTAATGGTAGCTTCATCTTAGTCTCTATATTTGCAGTAGCCTTAGCCTTATCCAAGAGCCAGTCAGGTTCATACATACCATACTGACTTGCATAACCTATTTTATTGTCAATAATGACTCTCAGACCTACTCCGGAACTTTCACTAGACTCTATAGACTTCAACTTATTAGCCTCAAATATAACCAGTGTAGAATCCCCTTTTCTAAAAAATATCTCACCCTCAATAGACTTATCTTTAAGTTTCTTGAGAAGTTCTTCCATATCTATCTTCCCCCTACTACGACATTTCTTATCCTGATATGAGGACTTCCGGTGGAAACAGGAAGAGGAGACTGACCACCCTTTCCACATCCACCTCCTTGACTAAACTCCAGGTCGTTTCCTATCCCTTCTATATTCTGCAGGGTGGTAAATACATTTCCAGTTAATACGACATCTCTTACCAGATCTCCAAGACTTCCATTTTCAATGATATAACCTTCCTGAGCACTAAAAGTGAACATCTCCATAGAAGTCTGACCTCCATAAGCTCCAACTGCATATATACCATATTTTATATCAGATATAAGGTCTTCAAAAGAGTAAATCCCGGGTTCTATGTATGTATTGCTCATCCTGACTATAGGCTGGAATCTGTAATTTATAGCCCTGGCATTACCGGTTACAGATTCCCCCATCTTTCTGGCGGTCTCTCTGGAGTGTAGTCTACCCGAAAGTATCCCATTTTTTATAAGATATGTCTTCCTGCTCAAGACACCTTCATCGTCGTACTTATAAGAGCCACGCAGCCCTGGATAAGTAGGGTCATCTATAACATTTAAGAAGTCAGGACCGAACCTTTTACCTATAACCATAAGTTCCTTTAACTTTTCATTTTCATATACATGATCCGCCTCACTAAGATGTCCAAACGCCTCGTGTATGAAGACCCCTGCAAGTCTCTGATCCAATACTACCGTGTACTCTCCACCCTTAACTACCGGTGCAGATAACAACCTGACAGCCATTTCCGCCGTGTGAAGGGCTTTATCGTGAAGTCCTTCTATTATCTGAAAGCCATCTATTCCTCCCAAAGAATAATGGTACTGTTCTACCAGATCACCTTCCTTGGCTAAAGCAAATAAGACACCAGCTATATCTCCTCTTTCTTGTATTACATCTACTCCTTCGGTATTGATGAAGTATCTCTTAGTAAAGCGGTCAGTATATCTCACCTGAGTACTCTGAATTTTGGGGCTGAAGGAAAGCATAATGTTATTATACTCTTCCAGAAGCTTCTTCTTTTCTTCAAGAGGGATACCTCTAAAGTCCTTCTTCATAGGAACTATGACCCTGTCAACTACCGGTCCTGAGTGCTCTATCTCTAAGTCTTTACCCAAGATAAGATTACTCGCCCTATAAGCCTGATCAAAGTAATCTTCTATACTCTTATAACTAATATCATTAAAAGAGACAAAACCCCAGCCATATCTACCTAAAATCCTTATATTCCCTCCTCTGGACTTAGACACTGAAAGCTCCTCAAGTTCCTTACCTCTGAAGCTTATACTTGTTACTTCCGACTCTTCCAACCTCAATTCTCCGTATCTTATACCTTTTTCTCTGGCTAATCTAAGAAAGACCTCCTTTATTTCTTCCAACTTTACCCTCCTAATATAAAGGCTTATTATATTATTAAGTTTATCATAGTCCCTTTAAATAGGCTACAGTGACTCCCCATCCACCCTCGTAGTATTCTCCTAATCTAAAAGATTCTACCATCGGGTGATTCTTGAGAAACTCTGCAACTGCCCTTCTAAGGACCCCTTCCCCTTTTCCGTGGATTATGTACACAGGGGATACCCCTGCCAATACTGCATCATCTATATATCTCTCCAGTCTATATAAAGCCTCTTCAACCGTAAGCTGTCTTATAGAAAGACGATTTGAGATACTTTCAGCCTTACTCTTCTTTATCCTTACCACATTATCGCCAATAAAGCTTTTCTGCTCAGTCTTAGAGGTATAAAGCTCGTCCTTCGAGACCTCTATTTTAGCTTTACCAACAAGCACAGTGACCTTCTCTCCGTCTATATCTACAATCTCACCATTCTGACCTAAAGAGGGAATGAAGACCACCATTCCAACTTTAGGATTCTCAATCTTTGTGCCTGTAAACTCCAGGTCTTCCTGTACAGGTTCAAGACTCTTTACCTCTTCCTTTATTGATAATACATCCTTCTTACTGGATACAGACCGAGCCTTCTCATACAATTCATCCAGGCGTATCCTTGTTTGAATCACTAGATCTCTAGCCTCTTCTTTTGCCCTTTTTAGTATAGTCTTTTGTTGTACCGCTATCTCCTCCAGTAACTTTTCATATCTATCCCTTAGTTCCTCATATCTGCTCCTTTCCTTCTTGACTCTTTCTAACTCAACTCTAAGCTCTTTTTCCAACTGATCTATCTGCTCCAGAAGCTTATTAAGACTAAGTTCATCGTTAGAGAGAAAGCCTCTTGCCCTCTCTATAATAGACTCATCCAGTCCGAGTTTTCTTGCTATAATAAAGGCATTACTCACACCAGGCTTACCCATACGAAGTCTATAGGTAGGTAGAAATGTATCCGGGTCAAATTCCATAGCCCCATTTACGACCCTCTCCGTCTTACTAGCCCAAATCTTTAATTCATCATAGTGACTAGCAACTATTACCTTGGCACCCTTAGCCTTCAAGGCTTCCAAGATGCTAATAGCTAAAGCAGATCCTTCTCTAGGACTAGTACCGGTAACAGGTTCATCTATCAAGACGATAGTATCTCTATCTGCATTCTTTATAAAGGGGATAAGATGAGTAAGATGAGCGGAAAAACTGCTGAGGTCCTGAACTATATTCTGTTCATCTCCTATCTCTACAAATACATCTTTAAATATACCCATTTCTGCAAAGTTTACCGGTAGATGTAATCCTGACTGTGCCATCATAATAAATAAGCCCACGGTCTTTAAAGAAACGGTCTTTCCACCAGTGTTTGGTCCACTTATCACCAGTATATCAAAGTCTTCCCCTACCTCTATATCTATAGGAACAGCCCTTCTACCCAGAATGGGGTGTCTAGCAGATTTAAATCTCACTAGAGGGCTATCTACCCACACTGGGGCTATACAGCCCCAGTTTAGGGACAATCTGGCTTTAGCAAATATGAAGTCTATCCGAGCGATGATATCTCTGGCTGTAATAAGTTCCTCGCTGGAGGATGCGACTTTAGTGGAAAGTTCTCTCAGGATTCTCTGTATCTCATACTCTTCCTCTTTTCTTAACTCCTGAAGATTATTGTTCATATCTACCACTTCATAGGGTTCAACAAAAAGCGTATTACCGCTCTGAGAGACATCATGAACTATACCCTTAATCGTTCTTCTCTGGGATGACTTTACAGGAATTACATACCTACTATTTCTTATCGTTATATAGCTCTCCTGAACGATATCTTTCCAATCTCTAGCTATATGATTCTCCAGATAGGACCTGATAGACTCTTCCAATCTGGCTATTCCTCTCCTTATAGCTAAAAGCTTTGAGGAAGCGCTGGGTTTTATATTCCCATCCTCATCTACAACCCTTTTTATTTCCTCTTCCAGAGAGGATAGATTTGGGAGTCTATCTGAAAGTTCTTTAAAGGATGGATTCCCTCTTATATATCTCTTTACCAATGGTATTCTAGAGATAAATTCTCCTATATGCATAAGTTCTGAAGGTTCCAGTATGACACCAAGTCTGGTCTTAGAAACCATAGGGGCTATATCCATTAAGCCAGAAAGAGTTGGGGGAGGTTCATAAGAAATCAGCCTTTTAGCTTCTTCTGTCTCCATAGATGCAGTAATCACTTCCTCTTTTATAGAAGAAGGTCTCAGACTGAGAGCCAATTCCTTTCCCATAGGGGTCTCGGTCAATTCTCCCAGTCTTTCCAAAATAAAATCAAACTCACATAACTTTAAACTTCTCTCATTCATACTAATTATTGTATCATATTATTAAATAGACTTAGTTTTTAAGGAGTATAGAGTATGGCAGATACATTAATTTTAAACTTTAACCCTGCGCTGGACAGAACCGCTGTAGTAGAGAGGTATAATCCTTATGGGGTGAACAAGGCAAAAAGGCTTGTAGTATTACCGGGAGGTAAGGGTGCAAATCTGGGGAGAGCACTGAAGACTCTTGGCTACAGTAACTTTGTATGTTCTGGAATCCTGGGTGGAGTTATAGGTAACATTGTTAAAAGACTTCTGGATAGAGAAGGTATACCAAATGATTACTTCTGGATAGAGGATGAAACGAGAATAGCTTATGCCACATATGAAGAGTCAAGCGGTATGGGGACAATTACAAATGAGAAGGGCCCAGTAGTCACCGAAGAAGAGCTAGAAAGATGTATAAGATTTATAAAAGATAGATATCTGGCAAGTGTAAAGAGGGTGATTCTTTCTGGAGGGGCTCCCCCAAGTATCATTCCAGAAAAGATAAAAGAACTCCTTAATATCTTTAAAGTAGCTGATAAAGAGATCTTTATAGATACAAGTGGAGAGATACTCAAAGTCTGTGCAGGTTTAGGTCCATTCTGTATAAAGATAAATGAGGATGAGCTTAAAGATGCCTTCGGGATAAGTATAGAGGACAGGAAGTCTTTAAGAGAGTTCTATACCAACCTATCGAAGCTTGGAACAAACTGGCTCATTATAACAAGAGGAGAGAAAGGGGCTATTCTGTTATCCAGAGATAGGCTGATAATCGGCAAAAATAAGAAGATCTATTCCCACTATGCCATAGGTTCTGGAGATGCATTTCTGGGAGGAGTGATATACGGAAGGATATCCGGGTTAGACATTGTAGAGATATTAAGGTTAGGTATGGCATGTGGAGCGGCAAATACGCTTGAGTTTGGAGCGTGCGTCTTTAAATTGGAAGACGTAGAGAGAATTAAAAAGGAGATAATAATCGAGAGCTAGCTCTGTATCTTTTTTAGTGCATACTGAATGATTTCTACCGCTTCATCAACATTCCATTTGCCCATATTTATTACCAGATGATAGAGAGACGGATCGTTCCAGTCTACTCCATAAAATCTCCTCAGATATTCTGCAGATGCCCTATCCTTTGTCTCTATGTACTCTCTAGCTTCGCTTCTAGTAAGGCTACGATTTATCATTATATAACTTATACGCTGTTCTATAGGAGCAACTATTCTTACATGGAGTACTCCAGGTGCATCCCTGAGTATAACCTGACTGCCCCTACCTACTATAACAACGTTGCCCCTCTCTCTTAGTCTTTCCACGGTTCTCTGTATAAGTTTTAAGGCTCTTTCTTCATCTAAAACCTCTGTCATATGGGTTATCTCACCGGCAGAGTTAGTACTTCTAACGGTTATGGTCGCTAAAGGTTCACGGCGTCTGAAGAGATTATCTATAAAAGAACGGAGTTTATAACTATCCTCAGAGTAGTCAATGACCTCTGCCTCGGATATTCCCATCTTTACTGCAACTTCAGTCATAAGAGCCTTATCAAAATAACGATATCCCAGTACTTCGCATAACCTATGGGCAACCTCATCTCCACCACTACCTACCTCTCTTGATATAGTTACTATTGACAAAACAGATTCACCTCCTTGACTTACAAAACCACATCATCCGATTATATATAACCACAGATGATTTAGAATTCCGGCGATCAATAAAGATAAGGATATCTCTGCAATCACCAGAAGAAACGCCGTAATATTGCCCAGCTCTTTTTTAAGAGCTGCTATAGTTGCCAGACATGGTATATACAGGGTCACAAAAAGGGAAAAAATAAACATCTGTCTAGGATTTAAAATCATAGAGAAATTAGTCGTCCCGCTAAGTGTGGATAACAGGATTAACGTTAATTCTTTCCTCAACAAGCCAAAAATGAGAACTATACCAGTTATAGGAGGCAATCCAAGCCAGTACACTATAATAGGGCTCAGGATCCTGTTTATAGCGTCAAACCAGCCTAAGATCTTTATTACCTCTAACATTGTTGAACCTAACATCATATAGGGAAGAGCTACGTAGAGAAATTCTTTTATCCTGAACCATGATTGTCTTAATGTTGGTTTAATAACTGGGATCCTAAGATCCGGAACCTCCATTATCAACCCAGGAGTTTCTCCAGGGTAATATCTATTCATTAGAACACCGGCAATATAGATAATCACCAGATCCAGGATATATATAAGAAGCGCCCATTTCAACCCCAGAAAGATACCAACTAGACCCAATATCACAACTGTCCTGGCGGAACAAGGGATCAGCATAGAGAGAAAGCTCACTATAGTCCTCTCTCTTTTACTCTCAAGAATCCTAGTACCTAAAATAGCAGGGACATTGCACCCGTAGCCCATAATAATAGGTATAATACCTTTCCCGTGAAGTCCAAGTTTATGCATAATACTATCCGTCAGAAAGGCAATCCTGGCAAGATAACCACTATTTTCGAGGAAAGACAGAAAGAGATAAAATGGGAGTATATATGGCAGTGCTATAGTTATCCCCGATATAAACCCACTTAACAAACCATCCCATAAAAGATTCTTGAAGACTTCAGGGATAGAAACGTTACTGATAAACCTATCTAGATTAGAAAATAATGCCTCTAAGAAAGAAGATCCAACTGCCCCTATCTTGAATAGAGCCACAAATGTAACAAAGAGGAAGAAGAGCATAGATACATAGCCTAAAATTGGATGTAAGAGGACCGTATCCAAATTTTGTAAAATGGTCCTTTTCTTCCTCTCGTAGTACTGGGAACTTCTGGCTATACGACTAGCCAAGGCATATCTCTCAGAGGATATTACTACTTCTATAGACTCTTTATGAGTCTCTTCGATCTTATTCCTTACCTCTTCAGCTCGATCCAAGATCTCTTCAGGTATCGATAACTTTCCTATCCACTCGTCTCTTTCCAGTATCTTTATAGCTAACCATCTGGCAGGATATTCTGGATAGGCTTCGCCTAAAAGTCTTACGAGCTCTTCTAGACTCTGTTCTATCTCTCCTCCATACATCGGAGGTACAACTCTTTCTCTCTTTTCCGCTAGCTCTATAGCGGTGGCTAAGAGTCTATTAAGACCCATTCCTTTAGTAGCTATAATCCCAACAGCAGGTACCCCCAATAGCTTAGAAAGAGTATCTACATCGGTCTTTAAGCCTTTAGATTCTGCCACATCAAGCTGATTTATTGCCAATACTAAAGGTTTCTCTGTCTCGAGAAGCTGTAGGGTTAAGAAAAGACTTCTCTCTAAAAGAGAAGCATCTATGACATTTATTATTACATCTGGGGTGCCTGAGAGGATAAATTCTCTAGCTATTAATTCCTCTTCTGTATAAGTGGAGAGGCTATAAATACCTGGAAGGTCTACTATTCTTATCCTTCTCCCTCTATACCTTATCCATCCTTCTGTTCTCTCTACTGTCTTGCCAGGCCAGTTACCTATAATCTGATTACCACCAGTTAGTTGATTAAAAACTACGCTCTTACCGGCATTTGGGTTACCGGCAAGAGCGATCGTAATCTCTCTACTCAATATATGTGAATCTGCTTTCTCACTAGACGTCGTCAACATATATCTTATCTGCAACCCCTCTACCAAGGGCATATATAGTCCCTTTTACTCTTATAGCTATAGGTCCTCCGGGTGCAGATCTTACAACTTCTACCTCCTGTTCAGGGATAAATCCCAGATCTGAAAGTCTTTTAATCATACCAATTCCGCCTACTAGTTTAACTATCTTACCTTTCTCTCCTACTTTTAGCGTAGATAAAGGCCTAATCATAAGGAATTGTTATCTTTCCTGCTATACTAGATGCAGCTGCTACAGCTGGTCCACAGAGATAGACCTCACTCTCCGGATGCCCCATCCTACCTATAAAATTCCTGTTTGTAGTTGCCAGAGCTCTTTCACCTTTAGCAAGAATACCCATATGTCCACCTAAACATGGACCACAGGTTGGGGTAGAAACACTGGCACCAGCAGAAATAAATATCTCTATGAGACCTTCTCTAAGAGCCTGTAAATAGATCTCCTGAGTAGCGGGGATGATTATCAATCTCACATATGGATGGACCTTTTTACCCTTCAAGATCTGAGCAGCTATTCTTAAATCTTCCATTCTTCCATTAGTGCAAGACCCTATGACAACCTGATCTATGTATATGTCACCAAGTTCTTCTACTGGTTTTACATTTGAAGGTAAGTGAGGAAGTGCAACCTCTAATGGGATGCTGGAAACATCTATCTCTATTACCTCTTTGTATTCTGCATCTTCATCGGGAAGATAGACTTTATAAGGTCTCTTGTTCCTATTCTTTACATAGTCAGCTGTAATATCATCAAAGGGTATAATACCATTTTTTGCTCCAGCTTCGATAGCCATATTACATATGGTAAACCTCGAGTCCATAGAGATATATCTCAGTGCCTCGCCTGTAAACTCCATCGCCATATAATTTGCCCCCTCTACCCCTATACGTCCTATGATGTTAAGTATAATATCCTTACCTGTAACCCATCTCTTAGGCTTTCCGTAGAGTATAAACTTGATACTCTCAGGAACTCTAAGCCATATATCTCCAGTAGCCCAAACATTTGCTACATCTGTACTTCCAACACCTGTAGAGAACGCACCCAAAGCTCCATAAGTACAGGTATGAGAGTCCGCTCCTATAACTACATCGCCCGGAACTACCAATCCTTCTTCAGGTAAAAGGGCGTGTTCAATGCCTACACGTCCGACCTCATAGTAATATTTGAGATTCATCTTACGGGCAAATTCTCTGACAATCTTACATTGCTCGGCACTAGGGATATCCTTGTTAGGGGTAAAGTGATCAGGAATAAGTGCAATCCTTTCATTATCAAAAACTCTATCAACTCCTATCCTTTCGAACTCCTTGATAGCCAAAGGACCAGTTATATCGTTGGCAAGAGAGAAATCAACCTTAGCTATTACAAATTCCCCGCTATGTACCTCATCCTTATTGGTATGTGCAGAAATAATCTTTTCTGTTAACGTCATTCCCATCTCTTTTTACCTACTATAGATTATATCAATCTGATAAATATTAGGCAAGTGCTCTATTTATAGCATTTATATATGCTATAACACTAGCCTCGAGTATATTCTTACTAGTGCCTCTCCCAGAATATACCTCTCCATCTTTCTTGAGTTTTACAAGAGCTTCTCCCAAGGCATCCTTTCCCGCGGTGACAGATTTCAGTGAAAAGTCTATAAGATCAAAGTGCATACCAATCGCCTTTTCTATAGCATTAAATAGTGCCTCTACAGGTCCATCACCCTCAGCCTCTCCATGGAATTTTTCTTCAGCCTTCTCCAGATCTATCTCTGCGTATGAACTATTATTTATCTTAGTGGTTACCTTCATATCAACGAGTCTATACACGGGTAATTCCATTCGCTTCTCTTCTAAAAGTGCTATAAGATCTCTATCCAATATCTCTCTCTTTTTATCTGCAAGGACTTTAAATCTTTCAAAGACTCTGTTTAGCTCATCTTCTGAGAGGACATAACCCAATTGCTTCAGCCTTTCACTAAGGGCATGCCTTCCTGAGTGTTTACCCAATACTATCTCTGAAGAGTCAAGACCAACATCTCTGGGATTCATTATCTCATATGTAGTCCTCTCCTTAAGGACCCCATCCTGATGGATCCCTGCTTCATGGGCAAAGGCATTAATTCCAACGATGGCTTTATTAGGTTGAACAGGTATACCTGTAAGTCCACTCACAAGTCTACTTAAACTAGTGATATACTCTGTTTTGATATCGGTATATGCATTGAATATATCCTTCCTGGTTTTTATAGCCATTACAACCTCTTCAAGGGCTGCATTTCCTGCCCTTTCCCCCAGACCATTCATAGCTACTTCCACCTGATTTGCCCCGTTGAGTATACCAACCAGAGAATTAGCGGTAGCTAGACCCAGATCATTATGGCAGTGAACACTCAGGATAATATCTTCTGGTATATAACTTCTTATCTGAGCTATGAGGTTTCCAAATTCATTTGGTACACAATAACCAACGGTGTCAGGGACATTTATGACAGTTGCACCGGCTTCTATAACCCTGAGAAATATCTCCTTCAAGAATTCTGGATCAGATCTAGTGGCATCTTCAGCAGAGAATTCTACATCTTCACAGAGAGATTTTGCATATTTTACCGCTTCTATTGCCTGTTCCAGGACCTCTTCTCTAGTCTTCCTCAGTTTATACTTCATATGTATATCACTGGTAGCTATGAATACATGTATCCTCGGTCTCTTAGCATACTGAAGAGCAGACCAAGCCGTATCTATATCCTTCTTTACAGACCTTGCCAGTCCGCACACTATACTGTTCTTTATCTCCTTAGAAATTATAGTAACTGCCTCAACATCACCTGGAGATGCAATGGGAAATCCAGCCTCTATAATATCTACCCCCATCTCCTCAAGTTGTTTGGCAATCCTGAGCTTTTCCTGAGGTTCTAAAGTAACCCTAGGAGTCTGCTCACCATCTCTAAGGGTAGTATCAAATATAAATATCTTCCTCATTACTCTCCCCTCTTTATCCATGGCATCATATCTCTTAGAGCCTTTCCAACCTTCTCTATGGGATGATTTTCGGCAGCCTCAATACTAGCCTTAAGAACAACCTGTCCAGATCTATTCTCCAACACCCACTCTCTGGCAAATTCTCCATTTTGGATCCTCTCTAGAGCCTTTTTCATAAGCTCCTTAACATCCTTAGTTATAATCTTGGGTCCTACGGTTAAACCACCATATTTGGCTGTATCACTTACTCCTCTCCACATATTTATGATTCCACCTTCATAGATCAGATCGACTATAAGTTTTAACTCGTTGAGACACTCAAAATACGCGATCTCAGGTTGATAACCTGCCTCTACCAAAACCTCAAAGCCATATTTAATGAGTTCATTTATCCCACCACAGAGAACAGCCTGCTCGCCAAAAAGATCGGTCTCCGTCTCCTCTTTAAATGTGGTCTCTATGACCCCTGCTCTTAGAGAACCGATAGCCTTTGCGTAAGAGAGGGCTATATCTTTAGCCTTACCCGAGTAATCTCTGTATACCGCTATAAGACTCGGTACACCTTTTCCCTCTTCGTACATTCTCCTTACCAGAGGACCAGGTCCCTTGGGAGCAACCATAAAGACGTCTACCCCTTCGGGAGGAATTATCTGATGATAATGTATATTAAAACCATGAGAAAATCCTAGTGCTTTTCCAGACTTCAAGTACATTTTAATTGAAGTTTCATATACCTCCTGCTGTATCTGGTCTGGGACAAGGATCTGTATGACATCTCCAGCTTCTGCTGCTTCCTCGATTGTAACAACATTCATCCCCTCAGATCTAGCCAGCTCCCAAGACCTCCCTCCTTTTCTCAATCCTACAAGAACATTTACACCACTATCCTTTAGATTCCTCGACTGTGCTCTACCTTGACTTCCGTATCCTATTACGGCAACGGTCTTTCCTGATAATGCATCATACTTTACATCCTGCTCATAGTACACATTTGCCATAAACAAACGCCTCCTTTTCTTTATTTAATTCCTTTAGGATGTCTAACCATAGCAACTTTACCAGTGCAAGCCATCTCTTTTATACCAAAGGGTCTGAGTAATGTCTCAAAAGCCTCTAGTTTGTCCCTATCACCGGTAATCTCTATCACTAAAGCCTTTGGACTTACATCAACTACACTGGCACGAAATATATCAACAATCTGAAGTATCTCTGATCTATTAGAAGCATCGGCGTTGACTTTTATAAGCATAAGCTCTCTCTCTATCATTTCATCGTGAGTTATATCACTCACCTTTATTACATCTATAAGTTTGTTCAACTGTTTTGTCACCTGTTCTATAACTAACTCATCCCCATCCACCTCTAGTGTTATCCTAGCTATTCCTTCCCTTTCGGATTTTCCAACGGTGATGCTCTCTATGTTGTACCCCCTTCTTCTAAAAAGGTTAGATATTCTTGCCAATACACCGGACTTATTTTCTACCAGAACTGCAATAGTATGCCTCATAACTAATTACCTCCAATAATCTGGTCTATCGGAGCACCTGGAGGAACCATAGGTATTACCTTTTCTTCCTGCTCTAC
>Ga0071330_1123575_pt1 | contig 99419 bp, 94 predicted proteins | sample GBScel77sediment_FD_63802 | JGI IMG/M metagenome (GOLD analysis project Ga0071330, IMG submission 63802) | Hot spring sediment microbial communities from Great Boiling Spring, Nevada - Cellulolytic enrichment Sediment 77C v2 (version 2) | ecosystem: Environmental > Aquatic > Thermal springs >...
CATTAGTACTCACTACAGAAGGTCTTGTGGCTGAGAAACCAGAAAAAGAAAAGCAAACTCCACCTCCACCACCTGAGTACTAATTGAAAACAAAAGCCCCCAAGATTCTCTTGGGGGCTTTATTTATTATGAGAATAGCATTCTTCACAAATAACTATTTGCCTAATACTGGAGGAGCTGCTATTTCTGTTGAAACATATAGATTTGCATTAGAAAAATTGGGACATGAAGTATATGTTTTTGCACCAAAATATCCAAAATGGTTTCCTTCCCATAATAATGGAGATAGAATTTTTCGTTATCCTGCATTATTTATAAAACAAATTACAATTCATCCCATTCCTATACCTTTTTCTTTCTTCATTGAGAACTATTTTAGAGATAAAAATTTTGATATTATTCATTCTCATCATCCATATATTATTGGTAAAACTGCATTAAAATTTTCCCAAAAATATAATATACCTATAGTTTTCACATATCATACTCTTTATCATAAATATGTTCATTATATTCCTCTTATACCTCAAAAAATTAAAGAATGGTTTGCAATCAAAAGTAGTGTTGATTATGCCAATAAAACAAACTTAGTTATTGCTCCCTCCACCGAAGTTAAGGAAATGATTAAAAATTTTGGTGTAAAAACTAAAATAGAAGTATTACCTACAGGCATTGATTTTTCATTGTGGGAAAAGGATATTCCAGATAAATTTAAATATGACCCAAGATGGTTTGGGAAAAAAATTTTATTATATGCTGGTAGACTTGCGAAAGAAAAAAATGTAGATTTTCTTCTAAGGTCTCTAACTCCTTTATTAAAAGAAAGAGAAGATGTAATTTTATTAATTGTAGGAGGAGGAGATGAAAGGTATAATTTAATTAATCTTGCAAAAAAAGTAGAAATTTTGGATAAAGCTCTATTTTTAGGATGGTATCCACGAGAAAAATTAGTATATTTCTATAAAATTGCTGATATTTTTGTGTTTTCGTCAACTACAGAGACTCAGGGACTTGTAACCTTAGAAGCAATGGCAGGAGGATGTGCTGTGGTTGCAGTTAGAGCTACAGGGAGTGAAAGTCTTATTACTCATGGGATAGAAGGATTTTTAGTGAATGAGGAGGAAGAAGAATTTAGAGAATATGTAAAAATTTTATTATCAAATAATGATCTCTCAGAGAAAATGAAAAAAAATGCTCAAATAAAATCAAAAGAATTTTCTATTGATAAAAATGCTAAGAAATTGGAAGAATTATATTATTCCCTTCTTAAATGAAGTTAATATTTTTTTACAACCTCTTCTCTTATCTCAAAAAGTGCATTTACAACATCAGGATTATAAAATTTCCCAGACAAAGCTTTTATTTCTTCCAAAACCTCTTCTATAGGTCTTTCTGGCTTATAAGGTCTCTTACTTGCCATAGCATCAATACTATCAGCAACTGCTACAATAGCACCACTTATAGGAATTTCCTTACCAGAAAGTCCTTTTGGATATCCTGATCCATTCCATCTTTCATGATGTGTTAATGCAATTTCTGCACCCTTTTTTAGAATTGATGACGAACTCTTATTTAAAATCTCATATCCTATCAAAGTATGTTTTTTCATTATTTCATACTCATATGGAAAAAGTTTTGCAGGCTTTAAAAGAATACTATCAGGAATTCCAATTTTCCCTATATCATGGAGAGGAGAAGAAAGCCTAATTTCACTTACCTCTAACTCATCAAGCCCTAATTTTTCTGCTAATTTTCCAGAAAGCCATCCTACTCTTAAGGTATGTTCATAGGTTTCATCATCTCTATATTCAGAAACCTTATACATAATATTCAAAATTTCCATGGTAAAATCTTTGTTTTTATTTATTAATTCTTCAATAGTCTTCTGAGATAACTCTTTCTCGGAAAAAAGAGAAACTATTAAAGAATGTCTGAATTTATGAAAAGGAAGATATTTCTCTGCCAAAAGGATTTTTGCATATAGTTCAGAAAGATCAATAGGTTTTGTGATATAATCATCTGCACCTGCAAAGGCTGATTTTTTCATCATATCTAAATCTTTATATGCTGTAAGCATAATTACCACGACAGGATAACCTAAATCTCTTATTCTCTTTGTAGTTTCTAAACCATTCATTATAGGCATAGATATATCCATTAAAACTATATCCACTTCATTACTCTTCAAAATTTCCAATGCCTTTTTCCCATTTTCTGCCTCTATTACTTCGTATCTTTTACTTTGTAGAAATTTTACTAAGAAATTTCTTGATTCTATGTCATCTTCTACTATCATTATTTTCATAATTTATTATTCCTCCTTATTACATAAAAGATAATATTCCTTTTACCAGATAGTTTATCAATGTTTCCCAGAATAATTTCTGAGGATAAAAATTCTTCTTCAGTTAAAAGAATCAAAAATGTGTCATAAAAAGAAAGATCGTTTATTGTCAGATTATAAAATTCTCTTAAGACATATTCTTTATTTAATTTTCCCAAAATCCTCTCTGCTAAAGAAATATATTCCTTAGTATTTTCGGAATAAATTAAAAGAATTTTATTACCTACAATTATTTTTATTTTCTCAACAACTTCTCTGATATCTGTCCCCTTTTCAATAAAATACTCTTCTAAATCTCTTCTCCTTGCTCCTGTGTAAAAAACAAATTTTGTATTTTTTAATATTGGCTCTTCTTTTAATCTTTTGACAAGCTCTTCACCACTTATATCTGGAAGACCTAAGGTTGTAATTACCACATCAGGGGTATGCTCCAATGCCTTGATATAACCTTCTTCTCCATTTTCTGCTTCAATAATGCTGAAATCTTTCAATGTTTTTTTAAGAAGATTTCTTGTTTCTTTATCTTGATCTATAATAAGCACCTGAACATGCTCTTTCTGCTCAAAAGATGTTGGGCGAATTAATCGTGGCATCTCAACCCTAAAAATAGACCCCTTATCTACCTCACTTTCTACATGTATACTTCCTTTAAGAAGCTCAACAAACTTTTTAACAATAGTAAGTCCTAAACCAGAGCTTTCTAAGGTTCTCTCTCCAAAGAAAGGCTCAAATATACGAGGAATATTTTCTGAGGGGATACCTTTCCCTGTATCTTTTACTTCTATTATTATCTTATTCTTTATTACCTCTAACCTTCCTTTTATTTCTCCTTTCTCTGTATATTTCACAGCATTAGAAAGAAGATTTGAGATTATAGTAATTAAAATCTGATAATCAGATGAAAAGGGAGAGTCACCAATAAAATCAAAACTAAACTCCAATCCTTTCTCTTTTGCAAGATTTCTATAATTATCAATTATTTGATATAAGTTTTCAAAATATATAAGCTCTGATTTAACTGATATCCTTCCAGTTTCAACACGTGAAAGATCAATAAGATTATCAATAAGTTCTTTACTTCTTGATACTCCTGTTTTTATTGCTTCAATTGGCTTTTCTAAGTGAGAGATATCACCATATATTCCTGATTCCATAAGTTGAAGATTTCCATAAATTACATTAAGAGGTGTTTTTAACTCATGAGATATAGCCCTCATAAAGTTTACTCTATACTCATCTAATTGTTTTATCTTTTCTAAGGAATAATTAAGTTCTTTTTTTAAAATTAATTCCTGAAGTCTACTTTTAAGATTAAATAATATATTTCTTAATGTTTCTATGTTTGTCTCCTCAAGTCCATTATAAAAGATGGATGTATCTAAAATACCAATATTATTCCAATTCTTATAAAAATTAATATCCTCAGGAAGTTCTTCCTTTGTTTTATATATAAGTTTATTCTTATTAAATATTACAAAATCTTCTTGGGAACTTAGATCAAGAATCTTAGGCATTTCTCTTAATTTTTTCAACAATTCATCAATAGAATTAGACTCTATCAATAACTGCTGAATTTTATTTATTTTTTGAAATAAACTCTCATTATTAATGATCTTTTTATATAAATCTTCTATCTCCCCACCATATTTACATACTAAATTCTCCATCTCTCTAAAAGGTATAAAAACTTTTTCTATCATTGCTCCTAAAACAAGAATTACTGCACTTGAAACAAGAAAGGCATGTCCAACTACAAATTGATTTGTAAAGACATTTTCCCCATAAGATGTAAAAGTAAGATTTGAGAGTCCTGCAAAAAAGAGCCCTAAGGGTAAAGGTTTCACATGTCTTGAAAGATAGGATGAGATAAAAAGAATACACGCATATAATATTTCCAAAAAAGATTTTAGAAAAGTAGTTTTTCCTTCAACATAAAAAATTTTGTCAGGAATATATAAAGAAAGAATAATAAGCAAAATAGATAAAATAAGAGGGCTATATAAAGCTTTCTTAAAAAACCAAGGAGTTTCTTTCTTATTTAGAAGATAAACAGTAATAAAACTTCCAATTGCAAAAAGTCCCCTTGCATATATCCAATATTCTACTGCAAGTCCAAGAGATAATTGATAAAATCCAGGGTAAAGCATAGCATGAATTCCTTCTAATATAGCAGTCCCCAAAACTAAAAAACCAAAAAATATGATAGAAGAATCTTTTATTTTTTTAGGAAGAATAGAAAAAAGAATAAAAATCACATAATAAGAGAAAATAACAGTATTTTCCCAAACCATATGGGTAATATAATCATATCCTAAAAAAGTCCCCCAAAGTAAGATTACAATAAAAGAGATTATACCTGCAAGGATGTAAAAAAGAAAACTTTTATTTATATTTTCACCTTCTTTTTGGTGGCCCTACGGGGATTCGAACCCCGGTTTTTGGGTTGAGAACCCAACGTCCTGGTCCACTAGACGATAGGGCCACTTTATATTTTATGGCTGGGGAGGATGGATTCGAACCATCCCTACCTGATCCAGAGTCAGGCGTCCTACCAGCTAGACGACTCCCCAATTTTTACTTTTAAATATAATATATTAATAAGTGAGAATTTGTCAAGAATTGGGAGATATCCTCTAAAACCCGTTTCTATTTTAGAGAGTCAAATTCACCTCCTTTTTTTATTTTAGTTCGCCTGACTCATCATTTTTGTATTAAAAAATTTTTTACCCCCCTCCTTAACAAAGTTTAAATTAAAAATTATTTTTTGACATCTTTTAAACTTTTGTAATGTTTCTTCTTATTTATTATTCGTATATTCTACTAATAAGATATCTTTACCATCTATTGCTAAGACTAAAAATGTATCTTTTTCTTTTGGATAATAAAGATGATAAACTTGATCATAAGGTTTACTCTTTTTCCCATCAACAACTACAAACCATTTCTCACCATAATACCAAATTCCTTCATCCCACTTACCGCCATTTCCTGCAATATATGCAAATCTTTTCCCATCATCTGTAAAAGTTACATTATATACTTTATCAAACCAACCTTCTCTTTTTCCATTTATTATTAGAGACTGTTCATCTTCTTTTTCAGTAATCAAATACCATGAACCATTTTCATAAACATGCCCTTTAATTACTTTTTCTTCATCTTCCAATGTAAATAATTTTGTTTCTTTAAATCCCAAGCTTTGGGCAAGGGTTAATTGAAGAATAAAGAGTATTAGGATAAGGAAAATTAATTTTTTATTCATTTAATATCCCCCCTTTAATAATTCTCTCACCCTTGTAAGTTTTATATAAAATTTTATCACTTCTTCTTCCACATTAAAATATTCTGCAAGTTCCCAAATTTCTGTTATTCCCCTTCTTACTGCCTCTAAAAATTTTTCTTCAGGGATAAGATAAAATACTTGCCATTTTTTTGCTCTATATTCTTTTCTTGAAATCTCAATCTTTTCTCTATAATTTTCTTGCTTCTTGTTATTGTATGTTGAACCAGTAAAGTAGTGTCCAAGTTCTTCAGCAAGAACACATTTTAATTTTCTATTACTTTTATCAATATATTTTTGCAAATGTTTTTAAAATTCCTATATAAATAAAAAAACTTGTAATAAGCTGCGTCAAAAAGCCAAATTAAAAGAAACCTGAATGTCTTTTTAACTTCTATAACTGGCTTAATTCCTATTTTCTATATCTCCTTTGTTAATCCTATAAAATCATATAGTTTTTCTCCTATAAAATATTTTCCTTTTAGCTCTATACTTCCCTCTATAATCTCTTTCACTATCTTTACTTCACCCTCATAGGCTTTCTCTGCCTTAACCCCATATATACTTATTATCTTCAAATTTGTATTCCTCAGATTTGTAACTACCTTTCTCTATTCCATATAAATTGAAATTTTCTTCAGATTCTTTATTCTTAATTTTGCAATGTTTAAAACAGTAATAGTCTCAATAAGGAAAAAAGATGTCTTTTAAAAAAGAGAAAAAATAATAGTTAACACTATAACTTTGATTATTAAAGGAATAATCCTATGTGAGTATTCTTCTCTATATTTTTCTTACATTCCAAGTAACTCTTTCAGAAGGGTTTTGTCTTTAATACCGCTTTTGAGACCAAAGAAAAGTAATAGCAAGCATTGTATATAATTATTTCAGGATCTTTTGTATGGCTTAATCATGATTTATTGCTTCTTCTGATATTTTTAAACTTAAAATCATATCTTCTCTTTCATCATAGTATTCTCTCGAAGCCATACGTCTATTTTGTATATATAATGCAAGGCAAGTCCTAAATTCACTAAAGAATATTCATACTTTGAATACGTAACTTATCATCTTCTCAGGATCCACTCTAAGGTGGTTTTCGTAAAATATATAAAAGTTCCCCTTTTATAATTTATATCTATTAATAACTATTTTTGTTTTAATAAAAGCTGCATTAATCAATATCTTTTCCAAAGCACTTAGGAAGATTATAAGATTTAAAAATTTTATAAATAATTTTTATGTGAGTCTTTATCCTTATTATTATTTCTTATGGCTTCAGTAATTTTCTTCAAAAATATCATTTCCTCTAATAAATCTTTTCTTAGCCACATTATTTGTTAGGTCTAAAACAATTATGCTGTAACTTTTTCTTGAATATACATTTTAAAAATATCATGTATCATTAGATTAATTTTTTCGCTTCTTTTTATTTCTATTAGATTAAAATCAGGTTCACCACAGACATCAACACCTAATACCTTGTATTGAGAAAGGATATTCAAAATATCAAAAAATGAATCTAAATCTATCATTCCTTGTTCCCAATTTGTAAAGATATATTTTTTATCAAGTATATCTTTGTCAATACTTATATAGACAGGAAAATTTATGTATTTTTTTAAGATATCAAAATCATTTTTAATTATTTTCAATTTTCTGAATAAATTATCTTTAAAAGAAATGTTTTCATTATCAGTCACCACTACCACTTTTTCAATAAAGGGTAATCTTACTGCGTCTCTTATCCAGGATCCACAACTTATATATCCCTCAAAGGTTTCCATAAAATCCAAATGATGATCAATAACTACTAACTCAAAAGGTAATTTTATATTCCTTATAAAAAGATAGGTTAAATAGTGAAAATCACTTTTTCCTAAAAATTTAATTCCTTTATAATCAAAAGGAATTAATTTTTTAAATTCTTCTAATTTCTCATAGGAACACAGATATTTGACCTGGGAAATATTATTAAAAGAAATTAACTTTCCTATAGAAAGAAGCTGATTCTGATTTGTATAAACATGGTCAAAATTTAATATTAAGGTAGGAAAATTGGTTGACATAATTTTCCTACTATATTCTTATTTTCACTTTTTAATCATTCTCTCAATTTCAATGTGAAATTTACCCCTTGACGTTACCTTTATATCAAGAACTCTAAAACTACCAAGATTATGAACAGTTACTATATCTCCTATATTTAATTCATAAAAAGAATCCTGAATCTTCCTTCCATTGACCTCTACCCCACCACCTTTAATATAAGTTTGCATTTTACTTCTTGATATTCCAAGTGCAAAGCTCCCTATAGCATCCACCCGCTTAGATGCTTCTGTAGTACGTAATATTTTAGATGGCTTTGTATAACTTTGTAATTCATAAAAGCTTAATATTTTAAATTCAAAATTAGTGTCATTAAAAACTTCTTCTATATCATCTCTAATTTCATTAGCGAAGATAATTTTCCAACCATCATGGGTTAGCCATATATCCCCAATTTTATCTAATGAAATGCCCTTTTCTTTTAAAAATTCCAATATAAAATTAGAATTTATTTTTTCATAAGAAATCAGATTTATTCCTGCAAAATATTTATTTAAATCCAAATATTCTATCAATTCTATTTTATCAGAGATAAAACCTCTTTTCCTTTCAGCTCCACTTATACCACCTTCAAGCCTTGTATATAACGTATTTTGAAAAAGAAAACTGATTTTTTGAAATAAATATTGTTCTGTAAGAGACAAAAAACCTGTTGGATTTATACCTCCTTTTTGCCCCACTCTTTGGAACACCTTATAAATTTCTCTTACCTTTTCTTTATCTTCCTCTCTCTTTAAATCTTGAATAATATCTTCTAAATTTCTCATAATAATTAATAATATCACGAGAATCTCTTTTAAAAAAAGCTTCTTAAGGGTAAAATCTATAAATATATAATACTTTTAAGAGGTGGAAAAATGAAGATAGGAGTTTTAATAGGTGTTAAATCTACAGAAAAAGAAATTGCCATGAAAACTGCCCAAAATATTATTTCTGCCTTGAAGATTAAGGGTTATGAATATTGTGAAATACCTATTGATGAAAATATTGTTGAAAATATAAAAAGGGAAAAAATTGATGTGGCTATAATTTCTGCTCATGGTTTATATGGTGAAGACGGAACTATTCAGGGACTCTTAGAGCTTCTTGGTATACCTTATGTAGGCTCTGGTGTCCTTGCCAGTGCATTAGCTTTAAATAAAGTTATGGCTAAAAAAATATTTCTATATCATAAAATACCTACTCCTAAATGGATTGAAATTTCAAAAAAAGATATGGAAACAAAAGATTTAGAAAAAATTCTTGAAAACATAAAGAAACTAAAGAAACCCTGGATAGTTAAGCCCTCAAACCAAGGTTCCACAATAGGATTATCTATAGCAAATGATAAAGATGAATTAATAAAAGCCCTTGAATATGCCTTTAGATTTGATCAATATATTCTAATAGAAGAGTTTATAAGAGGAAAAGAAATAACAGCAAGTATTTATGACATAGATAATACAATTTGCCTTCCTTTAATAGAAATTATTCCCAAAACAGGTTTTTACGATTATCAAACTAAATATACCCCAGGATTAAGTGAACATATAATTCCCGCAAGACTTTCTGAAGAAACTTACAAAAAAGCCCAAGAGCTTGGTGTTTTAGCTCACCAAGCTCTTGGTTGTAGACATCTTTCAAGAGTTGACATGATTGTAGAAGAAGATACACAAAATATATACGTTTTAGAAGTAAATACTATTCCAGGTATGACAGAAACAAGCTTATATCCCGAATCTGCCAAAGCTTTTGGAATAGAATTTCCAGACCTTATTGACAGCTTCATAAAATCTGCCTTAAGAAGTATTTAATTACCTCTTATTCTTTTTTACTTTGGGTTCAGCTGAAATTTTTCTATATAATGGGCAACTTTGAGGTAAAAGTGGTAATCCTGCCTTTCTCCTACTATAAGCATAAATACCAAAAGCAATAAGCAATAAAGATACTGTCTGGGATCCTGTTAAGTATAAAAAGTTTCTTGGATTGTCTCTAAATATTTCTACAATGAAGAAAGCTAATGAATAATATACAAAGAAATTAGTAGCTACCTCCCCATCAAAAGTCTTTCTATTCTTAACTCTTAGTAAATATACAAAAACAATTAGGAAAGCAATTGTATAATAAAGTTCGGTAGCATGTCTATATCCATATATATTTGGGAATTTTACTCCCCAAAGTAATGGGGTTTCATATCCATAACAACAACCATTTAAAAAACAGCCAATTCTTCCAATTGCACTACCTATAGCAATACTTGGAGTAATAACATCTAAAAACTTCCAATAAGAGATTTTGTGTCTCCAAAGATAAATCAATACCACAATTGTTGCTGCAAAAAATCCACCAAAGAATATTAATCCACCATCCCAAAGTTGCAATATTGAAATGAGATTACCTTTATATGCATTCCAATATTTTATTACATAAACAATTCTCGCTCCTAAGATTCCTGAAATAATACTCCATACTGATACATTCAATACATGGTCTGGATCAATATCCTCTCTTTTTGCCCATCTCATTGCTAATAGAATTCCTATAAGGAAGCCTAAAGCTACTAAAGTGCCCCATGAATAAATTACAATAGGTCCAATTTTATACTTAAAAAATTGGAATTGGGGGATTGTAAACAATTTAGGGTACATTTTATCTCTCTACCTCCTTCTTTTATTTTATTAGTTTTAGAAATAGAAAAAATCCTCCCAAAGTAATAAAAACATCAGCCAAATTGAAAACAAAAAAATTTTTCATATGAATAAAGTCTATCACATAACCATAAAAAACTCTATCATACAAATTTCCTAAAAGTCCTCCTAATATAAATGCTATACCCAAAAAACTAAATTTCTTATATAGTATCAAGAGCACTATAAGGGCTAAAAAACTAAAAAATATAAGAAAGAATCTCGGAATATATATTCCTAAAGCAGCACCATAATTATGCACAAGATTAAAGCTAATTACAAAATCCAATTTTACTCCATCAAAAAAATGCCTATTGGCCATTTCTTTAGTTATTCTATCTATTAAAAAAAGAATAAGTATAATCCAGTATTTCATAAATAATATATTAAGGCAAATTCACCACAGTCTGGAAATTTCGGACATCTAACACAATCACTCCAAACCTTAAAGGGTAATGTTCTTTTATCAACCTCTACAAAACCCAACTTTTTAAAATACTCTGGAATATATGTAAGGGCAAGTACTCTCTTTAAACCAAGAAATTTTGCTTCATTTAGACAAGTAAATACAAGTTTTCTTCCATAACCCCTTCCTTCATATTCTTTTTTAACAATAACTGACCTCACTTCTCCAAGGTCTTCCCAAATAATATGTAAAGCACAAGTACCTATAATTTTTTTTTCTATCTCTAATATGTAAAAATCCCTAATATTTTCATAAAGATCACTTAAAGATCTCGGAAGAAGAAGACCTTTTTCAGCATATTCATTAATTAGTTTATGAATTTCAGGTACGTCTTGTATTTTTGCTTTTCTTATCATACTTCTACCCTCGGTAAGAAAGATTCTACAAATTCTTTAGGATCAAAGGGTTCAAAATCATCTTTATCCTCACCTATACTTACAAACTTTACAGGTATTCTAAAGGTCTTTACAATATTAAAAATTACACCTCCTTTTGCAGTACCATCTAATTTAGTTAATATTACTCCGGTAAGATCAACAGCATTTCTAAAAGTCTCTACCTGTTTTATAACATTTTGACCTAAGGTAGCGTCTACTACAATAAGATTTTCAGAAGCTTTATATCCTAAAGTTTTTTCAACAACTCTTTCGATCTTCTTCAACTCTTCTAAGAGATTACTCTTTGTGTGCATTCTTCCAGCAGTATCTACCAATAAAACATTTTTATTTCTTGCTTTAGCAGCTTCTATAGCATTATAAACAACCGATGCTGGGTCAGCTCCTTCTTTTTGAGCTATAACATCTACTCCTACCCTCTCTCCCCAAAGCTTAATTTGATCAATAGCTGCTGCCCTAAAAGTATCTCCTGCAGCTATTATTGGAGAATAGCCCATATTTTTTAGGTAATAGGCCATCTTACCAACTGCACTTGTTTTTCCTGTACCATTTACACCTAAATATATAAAAACATTTATCTTTTCTGGAATAATATTAAGCTGAGAATTTATCCCACTAAAAATACTCAAAAAGAAATTAAACATAAATTCTATAAGTTCAGAAGTGGATGTGATTTTTTGCTTTTTAATTTCATTAATTAACTGATTTGTTAATTCTAAACCTAAATCACTTTGAATAAGTTCCATTTCCAATTCATCCAAAAGATCATCATCAATCTTAGAAAAGCTAAAAATGTTCTGTAATTTCTCTGCAAATTTTTGTAATTTAGGTAGCCTATTCCAAAAGCTCAATTTGCAACCTCCTCTTCTAATTTCCAAAAAAATACTTGCGAAGAACCCTTATCATTTAAAGTCACACCATATATTATATCAGCATATTGCATCAAAACAGGATTATGAGATATAAGAATAAATTGATTCTCTTTACTTAATTCCTTTATTTTCCTACCTAAAATCATGGCATTTTGATTATCCAGAGCAGAATCAATTTCATCCCAAAAGCAAAAATTAATATGAGCAAGTTCTACCGCAGAAAGCAAAATAGATATACCCACCAAACTTTTTTCTCCTCCAGAAAGCATAATAATATTTCTCCAACTTTTCTTCTGAGATGAAATTCTAAGTTTTATATCAGAGGTCAATGGATCACTTTCATTATCTAAGAAAATTTCAAGATTTGAATTAGGAAAAAAAAGTTGCCAATTTTTATTTACTAAATCCTTAAATTGTAAGAAACAACCCACAAATCTTTTTTCGGCCTCTTCCCTCGTTTCCCTAATTATCTTTCTCAAAGAATTAATAGATCCATACACATCATCTATCTGTATAATAAGTTCTTTATATTTTTTCTCTCCTTCCTCCAATTTTGTTTTTGCCAAAAAGTTTACAGGGCCTAACTTTTCCAACTCTTTAACAAGATCTTTCTCCAAAATCCTTAGTTTTTCCTCGGGAAGATCTATTTTTAATTCCCAATCCTCCTGGTAATTATTCTCTATGTCTACTTCTAACTCTCTTATACGATTTAATAAATCTTTCTTTTTTTCCAAAAGAACAATCTCTTCTTCTCTGTTTTCTTGCCATTTCTTCTCTAATTCTTTAATACGAGTCGTAAGAAGACTCTGTTTTTCAAAAAACTCATTATTTTCTTCAAGTAATCTTCTCTTTTCTTCTAATAGCTCCTTTATTCTATTTTCTAAATATTTAATGTTTTTACTTAAATTGGATAAATCATCGTCAATTTTCATTATTTCTTGGTCTATGTTTTTCATCCTTTTTTCAAGATAACTATATCTTTCCTGTAAAAGATTAAGCTCTTTTTCTAAAGCTATTTTTTGGATCTTACAATTTTCATACTTATCTCTCCATATTTTTATATCCCTTTGTAAACTATTGATTTCATCTATGATAGCTTTTAATCTATCCTCTAAAAAAAGTCCTTCTCTTTCGTATATTTCTAACTTTCTTCTTCTTTCCAATAGATTTTGTTTTTCTTCTCTTTTCTTCTTAATTAGATTTTCAAGTTTAATAATTATTGGCTCTAATTTTACTCTTATATCTTTCATTTTATCAATTTCATTTCTCAATATCTCTAAATCCCTTTTTAAAAATTGGTTGCTTTCAATAAGATCTCTTATCTTTTCCTCATTTTCTACAATAGACTTTTCTGATAAAAGTGTAGCCTCAATATTGAATCTTATTCCACCACTTATGGTTCCTGATGGTAAGAATACTTCCCCTTGAAGGGTAACAATTCTCCATCCATCATTAAGAATGTCTTTATTCTCAACAGCAGAATCAAAATTATTAAAAATAATAACATTACCTAAAATATTTTTAACTAAATTATCATATTGACAATCATATTTCACAATATCAATTGCTCTAACCGCCACATTTTTCAGCTTTTCAGGAAGATCTTTAATTTTTTCATATCTATTTAAGGTTAATGGTCTAAAAGTAGCCCATCCAACTCTTTTTTCTTTTAAAAAGTTAATTAATTCTTTTGCTGTTTTTTCATCATTCACAATTATGTCATATATAGTATTTCCTAAAAGATTATATAAAGCCTCTAAATACTCAAAGGGTATCTCTATAATGTTCTTAAAAATGTCATGTATTTTCTCTCTTTTGTAATGGATAATTTCTCTTACACCACGGGGATAATTTTCTACTAAACTTTCCTTTAATTCACCTATAAGATTTTTTAATTTGTTTATCTCCACAATATTTTTCTCAAAAGTTTCTTCTTTTTTTCTAAATATCTTATTTTTTTCAATATAATCTTTTTCCAAGCTCTCTCTATAATTTTTAAGATTAAATAATCTTTTTTCCCAATTTCTAATAACTATATCAATTTTCTCAATTTTATTATCTATAATCTCTACATCTTCATGGGAAAAAGAAAATTCAGAAAATTCCTTAATTTTTTGTTCCAACCTACTTTTTTCTATAATTTTCTCTTGTAAAGCAATTTCTCTATCTTTCAAAATATCAAAAATTTCATCATAATTTTCACTATTAATACTTTCTAATTTTTTCTCAATATCATTCCTTTGTGTTCCTACAAGATAAAGCTCTTTTTCTAAATCAGTCCTTTCTTCCCTTATACTTTTCAACCTTTCAGTTAGAAGATTTCTCTTTTCTTCATTTCTACTTTTTTCGATACTCAATTTTTGAAGTTCATTATCTAAACTCTCCAAATATGCTTTTTTATCTTTCAAAATCTTATCTATATTTTCTTTTTCTCTTTGAAGCTCTTCCTTATTCAATATGATAGAATCTATAACATTCTCAAGCTCTTTTAACCTTAAATCTATATTCTCAAATTCCTTCTTATATTTTTCAAGATTTTTTAAGGCTTTTTGCCGTAAACAATATTTAAGAGACTCCCGAACGTCAGCAATTTTTTTATTTATCTCTTCATATTTTTGGGCCACCCTAGCTTCTTCTTTTAAAATATCTAAATTGGCTTCCATCTCTTTTCTTTTCTCTTCAAGTTTATTCCATTCATTTTCAACTACTTCCAACTTTAACAAAATATCCTTTACCTTCTCATGATAACCGGATATTCCAGCTATACTTTCAATGATTTCTCTTAACCTTTCATTTTCTTTTACTACTAAATTATCTATCTCCCCCTGATTCAAAAAAGCAAAGCTATATCTACCAAGACCAAGATTTAAAAAAAACATCTGAATATCTTTTAGTCTGACCAGTTTATTATTAATATAGTAATTGCTTTCTTCCTCCCTATATATTTTTCTTGAAATTTCTATTTCCTCATCATCTAACTGCAAACACAAATCAACCTCTGCAAAATTTGAGGGAGGATGAAATTTATTTCCCCCAAAAATTACCTCGTCTACTTTTTCTGCCCTCAAGGTTTTAACTCTCTGCTCTCCTAAGACCCACCTTATAGCATCTAAAATATTACTCTTACCACTACCATTAGGGCCAGTAATAACAGTAAAATTTTGAGAAAATGGTATTTTGGTTGATCCTATAAAAGATTTAAAATTGTGAAGTTCTAATCTTTTAAGATATATCATTTCTAATTTTCTTCAACCCCTCTTTTGCAGCCATAATTTCTGCTTCCCTTTTACTCTTACCTATACCTTCAGACCACTTTTCTCTATCTACCCAAAGTTCTACATAAAAAGTTTTATTATGTTCTGGACCTTCCTCTTTTACTACTCTATATTGAGGCTCTTTTCCTTCTTTAAGAAGTATTGATCTTAATAGGTTTTTCCAATCTACTTCTAAATTTATATTTTTTATATCTTCCTCAAAAATTCTCCAAATAAAATCTTTTACAAAATCATATCCTTTATCCAAATATATTGCTCCAATGAAGGCCTCAAAAAGATCACACAATACTGATGGCTTATTTCTTCCTCCCTGTTTTTCTTCTCCTGTACCTAAAAATATTAATCTATCTAATTCTAAAGCTTTTGCTTTTTTATATAACATCTCTTCTTTTACAAGAAAGATTCTCATCTGAGTTAATACACCCTCTGTTGCATGCTTATAATAATCAAAAAGAAGATCAGTGATAACCATATTTAATACTGCATCACCCAAAAATTCTAATCTTTGATTATCTATTTTAAATTCGGGATTTTCATGCTTAAAAGATGGATGAATAAGAGCTTCTATAAGTAGCTTTTTATTATCGAATGAAACTCCAATATTTTTACCTATCTCTTGACTGATTTTATCTATATCTATTTTAACTTTTTTCATTCTTCAAATTTTTTAAAAATTAATGATGCATTTTGTCCGCCAAAACCGAAAGAATTCTTTAAGGCATATTTTACTTTCCATTTTCTACTTATGTTAGGTACATAATCCAAATCACATTCTGGATCTTTTTCCTCATAATTTATAGTGGGATGTAATATACCGTTGTATATAGACAACACTGTAGCCACAGATTCTACAGCACCAGCAGCACCAAGTAAATGTCCAATCATAGATTTTGTAGAACTTACTGGAATATTGTAAGCATAATCCCCAAAGACTTTTTTAATCGCTAATGTTTCTATTTTATCATTCAATTTAGTTGAAGTACCATGAGCATTTATATAATTTATTTCCCTTGGATCTATTTGAGCATCTTTTATTGCACGTTTCATAGAAAGAACAGCCCCATATCCTTCTGGATCTGGTGCTGTTATATGATACGCGTCATCGGATGCCCCAAAACCCACTATTTCTGCATAAATTCTTGCTCCTCTTTTTAAAGCATGCTCCATTTCTTCAAGTATTAATATTCCTGCACCTTCTCCCATCACAAAACCATCCCTTTTAGCGTCAAAAGGTCTACTTGCTTTCTCAGGAGGATCATTCTGAGTAGAAAGAGCTTGTAAAGCACAAAAACCAGCTATTCCCATAGGAGTTATCGAGGCTTCTGATCCCCCAACAATAGCAAAATCTGCCTCACCAAAGGATACTAAGCGGTATCCTATACCAATTGCATGGGCTGAAGATGCACAAGCTGAAACAGGAGAATAATTAGGACCTCTGAAACCAAAAAAAATAGAAACGTTACCTGAAGCTATATTTATAATTACCATAGGTATTAAAAAAGGACTTACCCTATTTACACCCTTTTCAAATAAAACTCTAAATTGATTTTCTAAAGTTTCAAAACCACCTATTCCAGATGTAACAATCACAGCAGTATTTTCTTTTTCTTCTTCTGTAGGATTCCAATTAGCATCCTCTATAGCAAGTTTTGTAGCAGCAACAGCAAATTGAGAAAATCTATCTAATCTTCTAGCTTCCTTTCTATCTATAAAATCTTCTGGGTTAAAATCTTTAACTTCTCCTGCAATTTTTGTTGGAAAATCATCTACAGGAAATTTAGTTATGTAGGATATTCCAGATTTCCCATTTATAATTCCTTCCCAAAACTTATCTTTACCAACCCCAAGAGGTGAGATTACACCTATTCCAGTTACTACAACCCTTCGTCTCATCCACAAAACCCCCTTAATAAAAATGAGGGTACTGGATTTTTCCAGTACCCTTTCTACCATACTTATAATCTTTTCTCAATATACCTTACCACATCTCCTACAGTTTTAAATTTTTCTGCCTCCTCATCTTGAACATCAATACCAAACTCTTCTTCTAATGCCATGATTAGTTCTACAGCATCCAAAGAATCCGCACCTAAGTCCTCTTGAATATTTGAATCCATAGTAACAAGATTCTCATCTACTCTAAGTTGATCTACAATTATTTTTTTGACTTTTTCAAAGATGGTAGCCTCATCCATTTTACAGTTCACCTCCTTCCTCTTGAGAAATTATATATCATCTTTTTAGATTGCTAATCCTCCGTCTACATTAAGAACTATTCCTGTAATATAGGAAGCCTCGTCTGAAACCAAAAATTTTACAGCATTTGCCACATCTTCAGGATCTCCAAATCTGCCTAAGGGAATTTCATCTAAAACTTTCTTTTTCATTTCTTCAGAAAGAACATCTGTCATTTCAGTTTTTATAAAGCCAGGAGCAATTGCATTTACTGTAATACCCCTTGATGCTACCTCTCTTGCTACAGCCTTTGTAAAGCCTATAATACCAGCCTTAGCTGAGGCATAATTAGCTTGTCCAATATTACCCTTCAGTCCTACCACTGATGAAATATTAATAATTCTACCACTTCTTTGTTTCAACATAATCTTTAATGCAGATTTTGTACAAAGAAATACACCTCTTAAATTCGTATTTATTACTTGATCCCATTCTTCACTTTTCATTCTTATTAGAAGATTATCTTTAGTAATTCCTGCATTATTGACTAATATATCCAATTTTCCCCATTTTTCAATAACAAAATTGAACATCTTTTCAACTTCTTCCTCTACACTTACGTCAGCCTGATAAATTTCTCCCTCCCCACCTAACTTTTTCAATTCCTCTAAGGTTTCCAATGCTGATTCTTTTTTACCTCTATAATTGATGAGGACTTTAATTCCCTCTCTTCCAAGAGCAAGAACTATAGCTCTACCAATCCCTCTACCCCCACCAGTTACAACTGCAACTTTATCCTTTAACATCCCAGTTCCCCCCTTAAAGTTTCTAAATCTTCTGATTTTTCTATTCCTATAACTTTGACCTCTGGAATTATTTTTTTTATCAATCCTTGAAGCACCTTTCCCGGACCAACCTCTACAAAACAATCTATTCCTAAGTTATATATATTATTTATTGCTTCAACCCATCTTACTGACCCTGTAAATTGTTTTATAAGTATATCCTTAACATTATTTTCTACAAAATCACATGTAGTACTACTAAGCACATTATATTTGGGTTTTTTAAAATTAAAATTACTTAAATAATCCTTAAAAATCTCTTCAGCTTCTTTCATTAAAGGAGAATGAAAAGGACCACTAACAGATAAAGGTACGACCCTTTTTATCTTATCTTTCATCTTTTGATACCATAAATCAAAAGCTTCTTTTTCTCCAGAAAGAACAATTTGTCCAGGAGAATTATAGTTAGCAATAAAGATATTCAAACCCTCTTTTTGAGATTCTTTTACGCTATTTTCTATCTCCTCCAAATCTCCACCAAGAATAGCCCACATTCCACCTTTAACCTTTTCTGCCACTTCACTCATTACTTCAGATCTCTTTTTAATTAGATTCAGACCATCCTCAAAATTATAAACCTCTGCATAATAAAAAGCAGAATATTCTCCCAAGCTATGCCCTATTCCATATTCTGCCCAAAAACCTTCTTTTTTCAAAAAATCTGATAACATAGCACTTACAGAAAAAATAGCTGGTTGAGATATTCTCGTATCCTTTAAAACCTCTTCTGGACCATTTTGAACCTTATCAATAAAATCCTTACCTAAAATCTCTTCCATAACTTGAAAGTAATACTCATATTCAGACTTCTCTAAAAATGGGCTAAACATACCCACATACTGAGATCCCTGTCCTGGAAAGACAAAACATATCTTCATAGGTTAAACCCCTCACACTTCATTTTAACTTTCAATATTCTTCCATCTTAATACAGCAGAGCCCCAAGAAAGTCCAGCTCCAAAACCAACTAAAGCCAAAATATCTCCGTCTTTTATCTTACCTTCTAAAACAAGCTCTTCAAGAGCAAGTGGTATGGAAGCTGTAGAAGTATTACCATATTTATGTATGTTAATAGCGACTTTGTCAATAGGAATACCCAATCTCTCTGCTCCTGTTTCAATAATCCTGATATTTGCTTGGTGTGGAATAAGCCAATCTAAATCAGCAGGGGTTAGTCCTGCCTTTTTTAGAGATTCTTCTGTTGTTTCACCTAAAACTTTTACTGAAAATTTAAAAACTTCTCTTCCATTCATTTTAATATAATGAAGCTTATTCTTTAATACCTCTTCAGAACATGGATTCTTTGCACATCCTCCAGGAATTGCTAACAAATCAGCTCCCGATCCATCTAATTTAAGATCCCAAGAGAGTAAACCATAACCATCACCTACTTCTCTTAATACAACAGCTCCTGCACCATCTCCAAAAAGAACGCAAGTATTTCTATCTTCCCAATCAACAAATCTTGAAAGAACTTCTGTTCCTATAACTAAAACTGTTTTAACATCTCCTGATCTAATAAATTGGGCGCCTGTAATTAAAGAAGATACAAAACCAGTACAAGCACTAAGTAAATCAAAACCACCTGCATTTTTTGCCCCAATTTTATTTTGTATAACTGCAGCCATAGACGGAAAAATCATTTCTAAAGAAGCAGATGTAACAATAATAAGATCTATTTCCTCAGGTTCTACTTTAGCCATTTTCAAGGCTTTTAGTGCAGCTTCTGCTCCAAGATCTGATGGATTTACATTACTATCAGCTATATGTCTCTCTTTTATTCCTGTACGTGTAGTAATCCATTCATCAGAAGTATCTACCATCTTCTCCAAATCATAATTCGTTAAAACTTTTGGGGGAACTACCGTCCCAATCCCTATTATCCCTACACCCATTTTAAATCTCCTTATATTATTCTTCTTTCTCTTCCTTTACCTTTAATACTTCCCTACCCTCATAATAACCGCAAAATGGACATATTCTATGAGGTCTTATCATTTTATGACAGTGAGAACATTCTACTAACGCAACACCACTTAGTTTATACCTCACCCATCTACGATCTCTTCTTGTAGTAGATAGTTTTTTCTTAGGAAGACCCATTGCTATTTCCCTCCCTTTTTATCTAAAAACTTTTTAAGTGGCTCCCATCTTGGATCAAACTTACTTTCTTTTGAACATTCACACTCACCTAAATTAAGGTCCTTCCCACATACAGGACATAATCCTTTACAATCGGGACGGCAGAGTGGTTTTACAGGTATATTTAATCTTATACTATCCTCAAGAAGAGGATCTAGAAAGAGACTCTCTTTTTCAAGTACAAATTTAAAATCTTCATCTTTTAACTCAATAATATCTCCAGGGCTTATGTTTCTTTGTATAGGAATATCCCATAAATATATTTCCTGAATCTTAGCTTCCAAATTATAAGGAAAATCTTTCAAACATCTACTGCATACAAGACTTAATTTTGTCTTAATATTACCTTTTACTAATACTTCTTTACCTAAATTTATAAGCTTTAATCTTATATGAACAGGTTCTAAAAAAAGCAAATCTTCGTAATGAGGAATAAAATCTTCCTCGTAAATAAACTCCTTTCCTACCTCAGAATGTAAATCAGCAAGATAAATTTCCACAATATCACCTTCTTTTTATTTATTCCCTACAATTTTAACTGTTTCTCTTGCAATCATTAACTCTTCATTAGTTGGTATTACCCATACCTCAACCTTTGAATCGGGAGTACTTATCTTTAATTCTTCACCTTTTACTTTATTTTTCTCTGGATCAATCTTTACACCAAGATGTTCTAAACCCTCACATATTAAACTTCTCTCTAATGGTCCTCTTTCACCAACACCAGCAGTGAATATCAAAACATCGAGTCCACCTAATATAGCGTAATAGGCACCAATATATTTTTTAATTCTATAAGCAAAAACCTTTAAAGCCAACAAGGCTCTTTCATTACCTTTTTCAGCAGCTTCTCCTACATCTCTAAAATCACTACTTACTCCGGAAATACCTAAAATACCACTTTTCTTATTAAGAATGTTATCCATTTCTTTTGGAGATAAATTTTCCTTTTCCATCATAATAAGTGGGATCGCAGGATCAATATCACCACATCTTGTCCCCATAACCAGTCCTTCTAACGGTGTATATCCCATACTAGTATCTATTGATTTACCATTTTTAATGGCTGTAATACTTGCTCCATTTCCAAGATGGCAAGAAATAATTTTTAATTCTTCCAATGGTTTTCCAGTTAATTGAGCAACTCTTCTTGAGACATAATAATGGGAAGTACCATGAAAACCATATCTTCTAATCTTGTATTTCTCATACCATTCATAAGGAAGGGCATAAATGTATGCTTCTTTTGGCATGGTTTGATGAAAGGCAGTATCAAATACTAAAACTTGTGGGGCTTCTGGTATTAAAGACATACAGGCTTCAACACCTTGTATATTATAGGGATTATGAAGAGGAGCCAAATTTTCACATTCCTTTAATTTCTTATAAGTTTCTGGGGTCACTAAGGTAGCCTCAAAAAAGCTTTCTCCACCATGTACAACCCTATGTCCTACAGCATCAATATCATTAAGAGAACTCAATATTCCATCGTTTTTATCTACCAACAACTTAAATATCTCTTCTATTGCTTTCTTATGAGTGGGTAAAGGTACCTCATAAATTTTTTTAGATTCTAAGCCTCTTTGATATACAATCCTTGAACCATCAAGGCCTATCCTTTCAGCAAGCCCCTTTGCTAATACACTCTCATCCTTCATATCAAAAATCTGATACTTCACTGATGAACTTCCACAGTTCAAAACAAGTACTTTCATAGCTACCTCCTTTTCTACCTTGAAATTTATCCACGTAATTATACTATAGCAAGGAATGTTTCACAAGATTTACAAAAGATGTTAATATTTTTTTAAATTTTTCTTATATGTTCGACAGGAATATTATTCTTTCTAAATATCTCATTCACCAAAGCAAGATCTTCTGTCTCTAGTCTGAGCACTAAAAAACCATAATCCTCAGAATCACTTGGAAAGGTAGCCATACTCATAATATTTATTCCCTTTTCAGCAATAAGATTTACAATTTTTGCTATTTCTCCAGGAGTATTTTTTATTCTTAATGTATATCTCAAACCTTTTTTACCATCTCCAAGCATCTCTATAAAAGCCTTAAAAATATCACTTTCTGTTATTATTCCAATAACTTCTCCATTTTCTATAACAGGTAAAGCACTTATCTTATTATCTCTCATGATTAAAGCAGCCTCCTCAATAGGAGCATCTGCATCTACTGTTATAGGATTGGAAGTCATTGCATCTTTTACTTTTAATTTTTCTAAAAGATAATTGATTTCAAAAATACTTAAAGATGTAGCTTGAGATGGTGATACAGACCTTAAATCTCTTTCCGTTACAATACCTACAAGCTTTCCTTTTTCCATAACAAGTAATCTTCTTACTTGGGATTCTTGCATTATCTTCCATGCTTCCAAAATAGACGTATCAGGAGATACACTTATAGGATTTTTGGTCATTCGCATTCTAACAAGCATAATAAATCAACCTCCTAAGTAGGCCTTCTTAACGGCCTCATTATTAGCAATCTCCTCTGTCGGACCTGAAAGGACAATTTTTCCTGTTTCCATAACATATACCCTATGGGCAATGGAAAAAGCCATATTGGCATTTTGTTCTACAAGAAGGAGAGTTATTTTTTCTTCATTTATCTTTTTTAATACAGAAAAAATCTCTTGAACAAGTAAGGGAGCAAGTCCCATAGAAGGCTCATCAAGTAAAAGAAGTCTCGCATTAGACATTAAAGCTCTACCTATGGCAAGCATTTGTTGCTCTCCACCACTTAATGTTCCAGCTAATTGTTTTTGTCTTTCTCTAAGACGAGGAAAAAGATTATACACAAATTCTAAATTTTTTTCTACTACCTTTTTATCTTTAACAAGATAAGCACCCATTTCTAAATTCTCTTTTACAGTCATGTTAGGAAATACTCTTCTCCCCTCAGGAACATGTGCAATTCCAAGGGAAGCAATCTTATATGATGGTAATTTGGTAAGGTTTATTTCGTAAAAATAAATATCACCTTTTACTATTGGAGTTAATCTAAATATAGAACGAAGGGTAGTTGTTTTACCTGCACCATTGGCTCCAATAAGAGCAACTACTTCTCCTTCTTTAACATCAAGATTTATACCTTGTAAGGCTTTTATACCACCATAATAAACATGCAGATCTTTAATGGATAACACCTTTTACCTCCTTACCCAAATATGCCTCAATAACTCTTGGGTTATTTTTAACTTCTTCAGGTTTTCCTTCTGCAATTTTCATACCAAAATCCAATACAATTATTCTCTCACATATATTCATAACTACTTCCATATGATGTTCAATAAGTAAGATGGTAAGATTGAATCTCTCTCTTATAGTAGATATCAAATTTACAAGCTCAAGAGACTCATTTAGATTCATACCAGCTGCAGGTTCATCTAAAAGTAAAAGGGAAGGCTCGGTGGCCATTGCTCTTGCTATTTCAAGTTTCCTCTGCTCTCCATAAGGAAGATTTTCTGCAATTTCATCTTTTCTTTTGTAAAGTCCGAAGAAATCTAAGTATTCTTCAGCCTTGTCCCTCTGAATACTTTCTTGTTGAATATACTTACGATTAGAAATTAATGTATCAAACAAGGATGCATTATAAACTTTGTGCATAGCTATCATCACATTTTCTAAAACTGTTAGTTTTTTAAATAACCTTGGATTTTGAAATGTTCTTGCTATTCCAAGCTTTGTTATTTGATAGGGTTTCATACCTAATAAATTTTTTCCATTAAATATAATACTTCCTTTAATAGGTAGATAAAAACCAGTCATTAGATTAAAAACAGTCGTTTTTCCAGCCCCATTAGGACCAATTATTCCTAAAATCTCATTTTTTTCTACTTCAAAAGAAAGATCTGAAACTGCCATCAGTCCCCCAAAGGCACAAGATAGATTTTTCACTTCTAAGATAGCCATTAGCCTATCCCTTTCCTTCTCAAGAATTTATATAATCTGTAAAAGGAAATCTCTCTATTACCCATAAGTCCTGAAGGTCTTACAAGCATCATTATTATCAGAGTTAAAGAATAAATAATTAATCTTAAGTGTGCAAAACCCCTTAATACCTCTGGAAGAACAGTTAAAACAAAGGCTCCAAAAATAGATCCCGTTATACTTCCAAGTCCTCCAAGTACAATCATGAGTAATATTTCCACAGATCTCATAAAAGTAAAACTACTAGGATGTAACATCATTAAGTAATGGGCAAAAAGTCCTCCTGCGATTCCAGCAAAAAAGGCACCTATAGAAAAGGCAAGTACTTTATAATAAGTAGTATTTATTCCCATGCTTTCAGAAGCAGTTTCATCTTCTCTTATAGATATTATTGCCCTACCATGAGAAGAATTTATGACCCTGTATATAACCACAACAGCTATAAAAGCCCAAAGAGCAACCCAAGTTATATCGGTTAGCTTTGGTATACCAGGAAAACCTCTTGGTCCTCCTACCACATCTAAATTTAAAATTGCAACCCTGATGATTTCACCAAAACCTAAAGTGGCTATGGCAAGATAATCCCCTTTAAGTCTTAAAGTAGGAATACCTATCATTAGTCCTAACAGGGCAGCAAACAAACCTCCAATAATAAGAAAAGCTAAAAATATAACACCTTGAGCCAAATCTCTTGGAAGAAAACTTAACATATTTAATAGTTTCTCTCCCTGATAGATACTTAGGGCTGCACTAAAATATCCTCCTGCTGCCATAAACCCTGCATGCCCAATTGAGAATTGTCCTGTAAAACCATTTATCAAATTTAAACTTACTGCAAGAATAGAATTTATCCCAAAAAATACTAAAATTTGATATATATAAGGATCCAAATTCTTACTTAATACAGAAAGAAATAATATTAATATTAAAGTTGATAAGGTCAAAAGATTTCTTCTCATCACACCTTTTCCCTCATATATTTTCCTAAAAGTCCTGAAGGTCTAACTAAAAGAATTATTATAAGAATTATAAAAGCAACAGCATCTCTAACAGTAGATGATATAAAGGCAGAAACTAAAACTTCCGCAATACCTAAAATAAACCCACCAAGCATAGCTCCTGGTATTATTCCAATACCCCCTAAAACAGCTGCCACAAAAGCTTTTAAACCTGGCATAACTCCCATATAAGGTTCTATTTTATTAAAATATAGCCCTACAAGTACGCCACCTGCAGCTGCTAAAGCAGATCCAAGAGCAAAAGTAAATGATATAACACTATCAATATTAATCCCAAGCATCAACGCCATCTCTTTATCTTGAGAAACAGCCCTCATTGCTTTCCCTATCTTTGTTCTCATAACAATAAATTGGAGGAGTATCATAAGAAGAATAGATATTAATAAAATTATAATTTGACGATTAGTCAAAATAAGACCACCTATATTGTATATATCTACAGGAATACTTTGGGGAAAAGATCGGGGTGACGCACCTACTATAAGTACCATCAAATTCTCTAAAAGAAACGAAACACCTATAGCTGTTATCAATAATGAGATCCTTGGAGCTATTCTTAAGGGTCTATAAGCAAATCTTTCTATAAGCATACCTATGACACTTGCACCGATCATTGCTACAACAAGCCCTAAAGCAAAAGGTAAATTCCAAGAACCTAAAGCAAAATAACCTATAAATGCTCCTACCATAAATATGTCTCCATGAGCAAAATTAATAAGTCTTAATATACCATATACCATGGTATAGCCTAAAGCAATTAAGGCGTATATACTACCTAAGGATATTCCATTTATTATTTGCTGTAATATATCAACCATCTATCCACGCTCCATTTTAAAGATAAAACCTTTATATTATACAAGAAGGGAGGTAGATAAATCTACCTCCCTTATATTAAAAACTTGTTATGGCTTCACTGTAGTCCTATAAACTTGTTTTCCATCTTTAATCTCAATTATAACTGCACTTTTTACTGGATTTCTATTTGCATCAAAAGTTATTACTCCTGTCACTCCTCTGAATCCCTTTGTGGCTGCAAGAGCATCTCTTATCTTTGAAGAATCTGTACTACCAGCTCTCTTAATAGCATCTACCAATAGTTTGGCTGCATCATAAGCAAGAGCAGCTAAAGCATCTGGTGTTGTTCCATACTTCTTTTGATAATTCTTTACAAAGGTTTGAACTACAACTTCCTTTGAATCAGGACTATAGTGGTTGCTGAAGAAACATCCTTCAGCAGCTTTTCCTGCTGTTTGAAGAAGTACAGGAGAATCCCAACCATCTCCGCCACCAAATGGAACAGTTATTCCAAGCTCTCTTGCTTGAAGAAGGATAGGCCCTACATCGGCATAATATCCTGGTACATATACAAAATCTGGTTTTGCTGATTTGATTTTAGTCAGTTGAGCTCTAAAATCAGAGTCTCCCTCAGAATATGACTCTTCAGCCACTATCTTACCACCAAGAGCGGTAAATTTCTGTTTAAAGAATTGGGCAAGTCCTTTACTATAGTCACTTGTCACAGCGGTAAGTATGGCTGCAGTCTTTAATTTTAAATTTTTATAAACAAAATTTGCCATTACTTCCCCTTGGAAATCATCTATAAAGCATGCTCTAAAGATATAATCTCCTACTTGTGTTACTTTTGGATTTGTTGCGGTTGGTGTCAGAAGTACTATTTTAGATTGTTGAGCAATAGGAGCTACTACTAAAGTAACAGAGCTTGTTACTTCTGCTATAAGAGCCACAACCTTATCTCTCTCAATAAGCTTTTTAGCAGCGTTTGCTGCCTCTTCTGGTTTGTACTGGTCATCTTCAATTAGAAGTTCAATCTTACTTCCTAATACTCCTCCTCTTAAATTAACCTCTTCAATGGCCATTTTTGCTCCATTTGCGCAGGATGTACCAAAAGTAGCCAATGGACCAGTAATTGGGAATATAGCTCCTATTCTTATTGTTCCTGCTGCTTGTAAGGGTATTACCAAAAGAAAAATTGAAACCATAGAGATTAGGAAAAGTTTTGTAAAACGCTTCATTTCTTCACCTCCCTAAAGTATATTTATAAAAAAACAGGGACATTCTCTAAAGAACATCCCTGTTCTAAGTATTGAAAAGTATAACTAAATTTTTAGCTTAATGTCAACTCCGTATATTTTCAAACTAAGGATAAATTCTATATATCATCCTCGGGAATGGAATTGCTTCTCTTACATGTTTTAAACCGCATATCCATGCTACTGTTCTTTCTATACCAAGTCCAAAACCTGAATGAGGCACACTTCCATATCTCCTCAAATCTATATACCATTCAAAAGCTCCCTTTGGTAAATTATATTCTTTAATTTTCTCTTCTAATAATTTTAGATCATGTATTCTCTGACTTCCACCAATAATTTCTCCGTATCCTTCAGGAGCTAAAAGGTCATTATTTAAAACTTCATCGGGATTATATGGATCTGGTTGCATATAAAATGGTTTTATCTTAGCAGGATAATGATGAATAAATACTGGTTTATCAAATTGATTTGAAATTATTGTCTCCTCATCACCACCAAAGTCATCTCCATATTCCACATTTAAACCATTATTTTTAAGAATTTCTATAGCCTCTCTATAAGTAATTCTTGGAAAAGGTGGTACTACATTTTCAAGAGGTTTTGTGTCTCTCTCTAATATTTCAAGCTCTCTTTTTCTTTTTTCCAAAACTCTCTGAACTATATAACTAACCAAGTCTTCTTGTAATTTCATATTATCTTGCCAATCCCAATACGCCATCTCTGGTTCAACCATCCAGAATTCTGTAAGATGACGTCTTGTCTTTGATTTTTCTGCTCTAAATGCTGGACCAAAACAATAAACTTTACCAAGTGCCATGCATGCAGCTTCCATGTAAAGTTGTCCACTTTGTGAAAGATAGGCTTTTCCAAGATCAAAATAATCAAGAGAAAATAATGTGGTTGTTCCTTCACAAGCGGAGGGTGTCAATATAGGGGCATCAACTAAAACAAACCCCTTGCTATCAAGAAAATCTCTTATAGCTTTAACTACTTCACTTCTTATTCTTAAAATAGCATTTTGCCTCCTTGATCTAATCCACAAATGTCTTCTTTCAAGAAGAAAATCTATAGAATGATCTTTCTTCTGTATTGGATATTCTTCAGAATAGGAAACCACATTTACTTTTTTCAACATCAACTCATAACCACCAGGAGCCCTTGGTTCTTTTTTCAAATCTCCAATCACAATTATGGATGACTCAATTGGAATTTTCTCAAAAAAATCAAGCTCTTCTTGATTAAAATTATCCAAAGTTGCTACACCTTGTATATAACCTGTACCATCTCTAATAATAAGAAAAACAACCTTACCACTTGATCTTTTATTAAATAACCACCCTCTTATTTCAATTTCTCCCTCTTGTATCTTAGGAATATCTTCAATGTAAACCCAGGAAGCTGCCATAGCTTCATCCTCCTAATTTTTTTTAATTAAATCAAAAGCTCTTTTCTCAGCCTCATATATAATCTTCTCTTCATCAAGAGTTTTCAATTCTCTCTTCTCCATTAAAATTCTACCATCAACAATAACAGTATCTACATCAAAAGCCCCAGCAGAATATACAAGATGAGATAAGAAATTATGACGAGGATAAAAATGTGGTTTGTTAATATCTACAAGGATTAAATCTGCCTTATATCCTTCCTTTATTACCCCAGAATCATGCCAGCCTAAAATCTCCATACCACTTTTTGTAGCCATAGTTATTGCATCCTTAGCTGGGATTGCTACTGGGTCTCTTTCATATCCTTTATGTAATATTGCAACAAGCCTTATTTCCTCCCACATATCCAGATTATTATTACTAGCGGGGCCATCAGTACCAAGACCTACCTTAACTTTTTTCTCCAACATTCTTTTCACAGGAGCAATTCCAGAAGCAAGTTTAAGATTACTCTGTGGGTTATGAGCAACACCTACACCTTTTTGGGAAAGAATCTCTATCTCTTCATCATCTACAAAAACACAATGAGCAGCAAGAACTGGCACATTAAAAAGACCTATTCTATTCATCAAACGGACAGGAGTTAAACCATATATATTTTTAATATTCTCTACTTCTAATACTGTCTCCGAAAGATGAGTATGAATACCAACATTTAACTCAACAGCTTTATTTATTACTTTTTCCAAAAAAGAAGGTGGACAGGTATAAGGAGCATGAGGTGCAAGCATTACTTTTATCCTTCCATTCTCTTTATTATGCCAATTTCTTGCAAATTCTACTCCTCTATTTAGAATCTCATCCTCATCCCCAGCAATACCTATCATTCCGACTGAAAGAGAGGCTTTTATTCCACTCTCAGAAACTGCTTTTGCAACTTCATCCATAAAAAAATACATATCTGCAAAAGCAATGGTACCAGACTTTATCATCTCACAAAGTCCTAACAAACTTCCCCAATATACATCATCAGCTTGAAGTTTAGCCTCTTGTGGCCATATTTTTTCCTCTAACCACTCTTTCAATGGTAAATCATCTGCATAACCCCTAAAAAGAGTCATAGCAAGATGAGTATGTGTATTTACAAGTCCTGGCATAGCAATTTTATTTTTCCCATCAATTTTATAATCAATATTTTCAAAATCTTTTTTATCAGAAATTTCCATAATCTTATCTTCTTCTATTAATATATTCTGATTTGATATTACTCTATCTTCTTGAAGAATATCCACATTCTCTATAAGAATTCTCATTTGAATATTTCCTCCTTTATTTTTAAAATTTTCTCTTTAAAGGGAGGATAAATAACACCCTTATCAGTTATTATCCCTGTAATAAGTTCGGCAGGTGTTATATCAAAGGCAGGATTTAGAGCCTTTATCTCATCCGAGGTAATTTTCTTACCCATACACGTAAGGACTTCTTCAGAATCTCTTTCTTCTATAGGAATATCAGATCCATTTTCAATGCTAAGATCAAATGATGAAAAAGGTGCAGCTATATAAAAGGGAATATTATGATAATTGGCAAGAATAGCTATCATGTATGTACCAATTTTATTTGCTGTATCTCCTCTTAAAGTAATTCTATCAGCCCCTACGATTACAATATTTACAAGACCCTTAGACATGACATAACCCACCGTATTATCAGTAATTAAAGTAGAAGGAATTTTCTCTTTATAAAGTTCCCATCCAGTAAGTCTTGCTCCCTGTAAAAGGGGACGAGTCTCAGTAAAATATACATGCTCTAACTTTCCCCATTTCCAAGCCTCTTTAATAACTCCAAGAGCAGTCCCAGGACCTATGGTAGCCAAGCTTCCAGTATTACAATGTGTCAGTATTCTTGCCTTTTCAGGTAATATTTCAGCACCATAATTAGATATAGCTTCGGATTTCTCTCTTTCCTCATTCTCTATTCTTTTAGCCTCTTCAAGAAGAAGGATCTTAATATCAGAAGGTGATAAATTCTTATTATTATTTAAAACATTTGCCATTCTATTTATAGCAAAAAACAAATTTACAGCAGTTGGACGAGAGATGGCAAATTCACTCATTACCTCATTTAAATAATCCACAATATTGGAACCTGTGTACTTGATTGCAGCAAGAGCAATTCCATAAGCAGTAGCAACCCCAATAGCAGGTGCTCCTCTTATTCTCATTTTCTTAATAGCATCAATCACTTGTTGATATTTAAAACACAAAATATAATCTTCTTTAAATGGGAGTTTAGATTGGTCAAGAATATATAGGACATTATTTTTCCACTCTATAATATTCATAATATCCCCTTCTCCTTATACTCCTTTAATGCATCTTTACATATACATTTTCTTTCCTTAGGAATCTTAGGTATCGCTCTTGCAAATAATTTTCTTACTTTCTCTATATTCTCAGACATAACATCCAAAACCTCCTGATGAGTCAAAGGAGAGGGAGATATACCTGCAGCATAATTAGTTACTAAGGAGACCGAAGCATAACACATCTCAAGCTCCCTCGCTAATATAACCTCAGGAACATTGGTCATCCCAACTACATCACCAAAATAAGAAAACATTTTTATCTCCGCTGGGGTTTCAAAACGAGGTCCCTCTGTGCAAATATAGGTACCATAATAATGGATTCTCAATCCTAATTCTTTTGCTGTTTTAAATAAAATCTCTCTCAATTCTGGACAATATGGTTGTGTAAAATCTATATGAAAGACTTTCCCATCATCTCCATTAAAAAATGTATAATCTCTTTTCTTTGTAAAATCAATAAATTGATCAAGTATTACAAGATCCCCTGGCATAAGATCCATCTTCAGACTCCCCACAGCAGTAGTTGAAAGAATCCTTTCTACCCCAAGACTTTTTAGAGCCCACATGTTAGCCTTGTAATTTATCCTATGAGGTGGAACTGAATGACCTGCTCCATGTCTTGCTAAAAAAGCTACTTCCTCTCCTTGATATATACCCTTTAATATCTTGGTATCCCCATAAGGGGTAGAAATTATAATCTCTTGAGGACTTTCCAAAAAGGCAGGATCATATACACCTGTACCCCCAATGATCGCTATTCTCATTTAGTAACCTCCCTTTTTAATCTGAAAAAAATACCCTTTATATAATCTATAAGATCATTGACAAGATCTATAAATGAAGTTCCTCTTGTACCTCTCTCAAGAGCACTATAAAAATAGCTTGCTACATCAAAAGTTGCTTCATCTATTTGCCTTTGGGTAATTTTTGAAACATCCGAGAAACCTTTTCCTCTTAAATAAGCTCTTTCAATATCACTATAATATTTAGACGCAATTTTTGCTCTTTCTATAATATAACTCATAGGGTAAGAGATATATTTTAAAGACTTTGGTCTTTTAGGTTCAATTACTTCTGCATCTTTCTCATATTTACTGTGAAAGAGATTCTCTGTTTTGCTTGTTGCTGTATGAAGAGGTTGATTCAAATCAGCAATATAATGAGATAAAACTCCCAGTTGAAAAGCTATAAGTCGCCAAGGTTTTTTATCTTGAATTAATCTAATAATTTCTAAATATTTTTCTCTTACCTTTTCAGGACCTTTTCCTTTACTTCCATATACATGATAAATGTGGCTATCAAAATCCCTATAAATTCTATCTGGGGCTGTACTTCCATCTATTATTTCATCAAAATATGGTGATAGTTTCTTTTGATACTCCTTTGGCAAAGCATAAAATGCTTCCTTTGCTATCTTTTGATGAGTTTTACCTCCCCACCCCAAAATGGGGGTACTAAGAAGTAATATGATAAGAAAATATACGAATAATTTCTTATAACAGAATCTTCTCATAACGGTAAATATTTTATCACAAAAATTAAGCATTATTTAATATCTCATCCAAAAACTCTTTAAATTCTTTTAAAAATCTATCTTTTGAAAATCTATATGCATTTTTAACTATATTTTCAGTTTTGAAATTATCTCTTTCATTTATAAACCTAAAAATAGCTTTCTTTAAAGACTCCACATTCTGCTCATAGAAAAAGATACCAGTTTCCCCCTCTATCACAGTCTCTAAAGCTCCTCCTTTTCCATAAGCAATTACAGGAGTTCCACTTGCTTGAGACTCGACAGGAACAATACCAAAATCTTCTTCTGCTGGGAAAATTAAGGCTTGAGCTTTGGATAAATAATCCCTAACAATATGATCTTCTTGCCAACCTAAAATTCTAATATTTTCTTTAGCAATTTTTTTTATTTTTGACATTTCCTCTCCATCCCCAATAACAACAAGAGGTAACTTTATCTCATTAAATACTTCCACCACTAAATCTACCTTCTTATAGGGAACTAAACGTGACAGAACCAAAAAATAATCATCCTTATCTTTAGAAGGAGTAAATTTATCAATATCTACGGGAGGATATATAACTTTGGACTCTCTTTTATATATTTTCCTTATTCTCTTTGCCACATTTTTTGAATTTGCAATATAATAATCCACTCTATTTGAACTTAAAACATCCCACATCCTTAAATAATGGAAAATTACTTTAACAAACAAACCCTTTATACCAGTAGCTACCTTATGATCTCTCAAATATGGAAAATAAAGATCCCAGATATATCTCATAGGAGTATGGCAATAACAAACATGTGTCTGATGCGATTTAGTTATTACTCCTTTTGCCACACAATGGCTACTGGAAATCACTAACTCATATTTGCCAAGATCCAATTGCTCTATAGCTAAAGGCATTAGTGGAAGATAAAAAGAGTACTTTTTCTCGCCAAATGGCATATATTTTATAAAAGAAGCATAAACCTTATTTTTTATATTCAGTTTTTTCAAGGTTTCCTCAGAATACACTAAGGTAAAAATATCTGCATTAGGGAAAATCTCTAAGATGGCTTTTAATACTTTTTCAGCCCCTCCTATATTAACTATCCAATCATGAACTATTGCTACTTTCATTTTCAAACCTTTTATACTTCTACAGGAAATAATACGGCTCTTACAGGTGATCCTTCTCCTCCTTCAATCTTTAAAGGAAGAGAAACAATAAAATATAGACCTTCCCTCACATTTAATAGGTTTAAACCTTCTATTATTCCTATTTCTTCCCTCAAAAGAGTCCTATGTACCTCTCTCCCTTCATCTCCTCTTGGTCCAATTGATAGATAATCGATTCCCACCGTCTTTATTCTTTTGCTTGCTAAATATTTAGCTGATTCAATAGATAATCCTACATAATTATCATGAAATTTATTTTCTCTCAACAGATATGAATTCTTAGTTTTAAAAAGGATTATATCACCTTCTGCAATAGGCAAAGAAACGATGTCATCTAACATTATTTTCTCTTCATTTTTTATTAAAAAAACTTTAGCTAAACCCAAAAATTTATATATATCAATCCTATCAAGAGTCTTCCCATCCTCAAGAAAATGATAAGGTGTATCAATATGAGTACCTGTATGAGAACCCATAACTATCTTTGATAAATTTGCATTTCTTCCTTCCGATATTTTTGATACCCATTCCCTTTGAAATTTAGGATCATTAGGCCAAAAAACCATATTTTCATTTATAAGTAAACTAACATCTATTGGTTTATCCCAAATAATTTTCATTATTAAACCCTCCTTTTTTAAGTATTATAACATCAATCTATAAGAAAAATATTCTCTGTCCGCATTGTAGAAAAACATATAAAGATTAAAGTAAAAGTAAATTAAGGTAAGCAATTTCCACAAGGCGAATATCCATTCTCTACAGCTTCATTTCGAGTTTTTAAAAAAGTTTGATTTTGAGGAGAAGGAAGAGTCCAACACCAAGGATAATGAAATTTCTTTGTTCCTTTATTACCTACATAGAACTTGGGAGGATAGTAAAAGATTGTATATGCTTTTTCTTCATAAGCATAAAAAATTATGTGGGCATTTTTAAAATTATCATTCTTAAAAGCATTTCTGAAATAAGTTATATCTGATGTAAAGGTGTAATGCTTATCATTATAAGGACTAATAGGATATTCGAAAAATTTAGATAAAAGATCTTGTAATTCGTTGAGATTTGGATATCTTCCATATTTTATAGCAAAAATCTCAATTTCTTTAGTTATCAATTGCATATTATTATGCTGGGTATCTCTCTTCGCTTCTTCTATGGTATTAAAATATAGAGGTAATGCTAAAGAAACTAAAATAAATAAGATACTTATAACAATCAAAATTTCTAAAGAAGAAAAACCCCTCCTCACTTTCGTCATGCCATTAATATCTAAAAAAGTATTTAAAATTTATATATTTAAAATAAATTATAACTCAAATTTAGTAAATTTTCAAAAATTAAAAGCAATTGACCTTTAGAAGGAGAAAAAATCATATTTTTTTATATTCTATTTGAGCACAACATCTTGCAGTATGTCTATACAACATTTGTACTTACCCTAAATAAACATATCTAAAATCACTTGACCTAAATAAATTATGTGTAGTATCTTTAACATAGTTAAAATAAATTAAAAGAGAAAGGAAATTCATATATGGATTGGCTTAATGTATTTAAAGCAAAAGGAGCTTTTTTAGAAGGCCATTTTTTATTATCCTCAGGTCTCCATAGTCCAAATTATCTCCAATGTGCCCTCATACTCCAATATCCTGATTTATCAGAAAAGATCGCAAAAGAAATAGCAGAAAAAATACCTGAGTACTTAAAGATTGATGTAGTAGTTGGTCCTGCTCTCGGTGGAATTATAATTGCCTATGAGCTTGCAAGGGCGTTAAACGTAAGAGGAATATTTGCAGAAAGAGAAGAAGGTAAAATGACACTAAGAAGAGGCTTCAGTATCAAACCAGGAGAAAAAGTCTTAATCTGTGAAGATGTAGTTACTACAGGTGGTTCTGCGTTAGAGGTAGCAAATTTAATTAAAGAAAATGGAGGAGAGGTAGTTTCTTTTGCCTGTATTGTAGACAGAAGTGGAGGAAAGAATATTTTTGACAAACCTCTTTATTCTTTAATTCAATTAAAACTTGATACCTATAAACCTGAAGAATGCCCCCTCTGTAAGGCAGGAATTCCCTTATTAAAACCAGGAAGCAGAGGACTAAAATAAAAAGGGGATAAGAGATTACTTCTATCCCCTTATATTCTCAATATCATTATATTCCTTATAATAGTGTTTCCTTGAACTACTCCTGTAAAAATCACAATGTTGTAACTAATTCTCCAGCACCTCCCGTTACAAGATTCTTATATAATATCTTCATATCTTCCAGAAATATTTTTTGTTGCTTGGTGGAAAGTTTTATATTTTTCCCATTGAAACGCGCAAGTTTTATTCAATAGAAGTATTACTTGCCCATATAGTTTTTTACAAACTTTTACTTTTTAAAGGTAGGAGGTAAAATTACTTAGGGATTAGATATTGTTCTCAAACTTGTTGAATTTTTCAACTCAAGTATACTTTTAGTTTATATTGCACATAATCCAGATTTTGTTGAAACAAAGGATGAATTAAAATGGAATTTTAAATGATGACTGTCAATACTATGAAAAACCTCAATGAAAAGTAGAAAGTTATATGGAGCAAGATACATACTCGTTAAAGTAGCAAAAAATATAGTTAGACATGCCCACTACTCTGTAAATGAAGAAGATATAAGATAATTATCTTTACCTATTAGTGATAAAAGACCTAATAATTAAAACATTCTGCCGTTTGAAAAAATTATAGTAATTTTTTTTAATGGACTTTTTTAAAAATCTAACTTCCTGCTTCCAATAGTCTACTTACAACAAAATCTTTCGGCAAAGATATTAAGAAGTAACCAGCTCTTGGCCCTGATGTTTGATTGAGAAAAGAAAGATATATAAGCTGAAAAGCTCTTTTTCCTTCTATTCCATGTTCTTGCGCTAAGTTATATATAAAGTTTTGGAGTTCATTACCTTGCCAATCTTTTTCCTTTATTTTATTAGCCAAAATTCTTAAAAATTCCTTTTCCTTAGGAAGAAAGGTTTTAACTATTTCAGGTGTCTTTTCCTGTAATTTAAATTTCACCTGAGATGGTGCAAATTTTTCAAGCCAATTTTTTACATATTCAATCCTTTTTAATATCTCATCAAACTTACTAAGCTCACTTTCATAACCGCTTCTTATAAGCATCTCTTTTAGAAGTTCATTATTTCCCAAGGATATTTGAGTTAATGTAATTATATGCCTGAGTGGTACTTGTGGCCCTATCTCTTTTGGAATCTCTCTTACCTGTGAAAGTTCATAAAGTCTCGCAATTTCAGCCCACTCTTCTTCCGTACCTTCTAATCGGTAATAAATTCTCTCCAATCTTTCATAATCCTCTGCTAAAAGAATATATCCATTTACTGGATCAAAATCTATATGCTTATCTGGTTTATATCTCAATATGAGATATCTTACCCATGAAGGGGGGAGGATTTCTAATATTTCATTAATAGAAATAGCTATCCCTTTTGAGCTTGACATAGCTCCTTTCCCTTTCAGATATATCCATTCATATACAAAGGGATAAGGAGGCTCATATCCAAATATCTCTTTCGTAATGACCTTTCCTGTATCATAAGAACCACCTGTAGTAGCATGATCTTTCCCAAAAGGTTCTACTGTAACTCCAAAAATCTTCCATCTACCCGGCCAATCAAGTCGCCAAGGAAGTTTTGCTTCTCCTTTGCTATAATCTGATACTCCTTGATGACCGCATTTACATTGATATTCCACTTGATGTTTTTTAGTATCATAGGAAATTATTTTTGTAGTAGCTAACCTTCCACATTTTTCACATTTTGGAAGGAGAGGAACAAAATCTTTCTCTAAATTTCTCCCTGCTATTTCATTAAGAATCTCTTTTATTTTTTGATTATTTTCCAAAGTTAAGTCAATAATCTCAGTATACAAGCCCTTTTTATAACTTTCGTGAGCCTTTATTACTTTTGGTTCAATACCTAATACTTTTATTGCTTCTAAAAATGGTTCTAAAAAGTGTTCTGCATAATTCTCATGACATCCTTCAGGATCAGGAATTTCAGATATGGGCTTTCCTACATGTTCAGCATAAGATTCTGGTAAGAAAGGATATACTTTTCTTAAAGGGTCAAATGTATCAGCTATATAAATAAAATCTACTTCTGAACCTTGATCCCTTAAAGCTCTTGAAAGGGCATCACCAGTTAAAATCTCCCTCAGGTTCCCAAGATGGATGGGACCTGAGGGAGTAATACCAGTTGCTACCACATTTTTATTACCTTTTAACTTAATTATTTCAGATGCTGCTATATCTGCCCAATGCGGGACTTTTTTTACCATACAGAATACTTCCCTTCTGCTAATTCATTGCAGAATTTTTCGATATTAGCAAGCTCATTATCAATAATGTTTTCTACTGATTTTGATATATCATAAATTGATACACCATTTTCTAAAATAAGTTGAGCAGTAGCAATTTTTGGTTGATCAATTGGCCTTCCAATTTGACTGCAAAGCCATACATATACCTCTTTTATACCAGGAACATTCTGATAAATTTCATTTGCTATTTTATGAGTCAAAATATTGTATATTTTTCCTACATGGCTTACAGGATTTTTACCTGCAGCTGCCTCCGTTCCCATAGGGCGATTTAGTGCAATAACACCATTTACTCTATTTCCTCTTCCCACTTGTCCCGAGTCAGCATCTTCAGCAGAAGTTCCAAGAACACTTATATACATTCCATCCATGCCTCTTTCAGGATCATCCAATGTGTTAATATCTATTGTTATCTGATCAAAATTTTGAGCTCTCTCTTGTACAAACTTTTCAACTATTCCTCTAATTACTTCCTTTTTCTCAAAATAATCTTGCACACTATTAACATATCTATCGATGAAAGGCATAGCTATAGTAATTTGCAAATTTCTTTTTTGACGAAACGCCATTATTTTTATGTCTTCTCCTACTTCGGGATGAATTTTCTTAAATTCTGGGGAGTTAAGATATCTTTCAAGTTCTAAAACTATTTTTTCAGTGGATGTTAAAGGTGCATATCCTACAGCAGCTGAAGTATCGTTAGCTGGAAGAAGACCTTTTCTTCTTCTGAAAATATCAGTAAGCTCTGGAGAGCCAGGATAAAGCTCCACTTGATATATTACATGTTTATCAGGGTCAACAAATCTCAAGTTTTTTCTAAACCATTCTTTAGCAGTTTCTATTGCTATCTCTTCTACAGGAATTCTAATACCATCAACTTCAAAAGTCGCTCTGTCTCCTATTACTAAAAGCATTGGTTTTTTCACTTCTCCACCAATGCCAAGCCTTCTTTCAACCTCTCCAGCTACTAATAAACTTTTATCAATATTATGGTGTAATACATTTCCCACCCTTCTTATATACTCCTGGGAAAGATTTACAGATATCTGGTCCATGATTGCATCACATATAGAGTCAGGATGTCCTACACCTTTTCTTTCAACTAGTTCTACTCCATGTTCTTCTACTGGTAATGAATTTAATTTTTCAACTACAATGTTTCTCATCTTTCCTATCCTCCTTCTTACTTTTTTGTTGAAAATAAGCAAAAAAATAATATCACAAGTTAATTAATATTACAACAAAAAGTTTATATTAAATAAAAGTAATACATTTTTCTTAAAATTGCAATAAAAAGAGGGGAACATTTTAGTTCCCCTCAATATTATTTTATTATAAACGTATGTTTAAAAAATTACTTCTTATTAGAGTAATATCTCTCTATAAAATTATGTAATTTTCTATAATATTCCTTCATTATAGGATACAATTCTCTGTAAAGACCATATAATTCTTCATATAGTTTTGCTCTTTCTTGATCTGGTTCTTCTCTACTTACTACTTTTACTACTTTATCACAAGCATCCTCTACACTCTTGTAAACTCCAACACCAACTCCCGCAAGTAGAGCAGCGCCATAGGCGGCACCTTCTGTTACATTTATAGTAGTGATAGGAGTATTAAATACATCAGCTAAAATTTGTCTCCAAAGAGGACTTCTTGCACCTCCAGCTATAGCTCTTATTTCTCTCATATTTATTCCAAGAGCTTTCATAAGTTCCAAAGAATCTCTTAAACCAAAAGCCACTCCTTCTAACACTGATCTTACAAAGTAAGGCTTATTATGCCTCAAACTAATTCCCACAAAAATCCCTTTTGCCATAGGATCGGCATGAGGAGTTCTCTCACCAGTAAGATATGGTAAAAAGATTAATCCCTCTGATCCAGCTGGAACATTACCAGCTTCCATGGTTAAAAACTCATAAGGATCTTTTCCTGTCCATTTAGAAAGCTCTGTTTCTATCTCCCCAAAAGAGTCTCTAAACCATCTAAAGGATCCACCAGCTGATAACATAACTCCCATAGTATGCCACTTTCCGGGAACTGCATGACAAAAAGTATGAAGTCTTCCCTCAGGATCTCCTTCTGGAGTATCCAGATGAGCAAAAATTACTCCTGAAGTTCCTAAACTTACAAATAAGACCCCACTTTTTACAATCCCACTACCTACTGCTTGCGCTGCATTGTCACCTCCACCACCTACAACAGGAATCCCTGCAGGTAGACCGATTTCTTCAGCAACTTTTGGAAGTAAGGTTCCTGTAATCTCAGGAGATTCATATACTTTTGGCATCCAATCCTCTGGAATATCAAGAAGATTTAACATCTCTTTAGACCAAGTTCTCTTTTTTACATCAAAAAGCAAAGTACCAGAAGCATCAGAAACTTCTGATGCATACTCCCCTGTTAATCTGAATCTTACATAATCCTTTGGTAATAATACTTTAGCAACCTTAGAATAATTCTCTTGCTCGTTCTCTCTAAGCCAAAGGATTTTGGGGGCTGTAAATCCTGTAAGAGCAAGATTTAAAGTAAGTTCAAGAAGTTTTTTAACCCCTCCTACCCTTTCTACAATCTCGTCGCATTGCTTAGCTGTCCTTTGGTCGTTCCAAAGAATAGCTCTTCTAATTACATTACCTTTTGAGTCAAGAAAAACAGAACCATGCATTTGCCCAGATAATCCTATACCTTTTATCTCTTTTGGTGATACGCCAGTTTTATTTATTAAACTAATAATTGCATCCTTTGTTGCCTTCCACCAATCCTCTGGATCTTGTTCAGACCAAGAAGGAAAAGGAGTATATAGAGGATACTCAAAAGTTGAACTTCCTAATACTTTTCCTTCCTCATCAATAAGCAAAGCTTTAGTTCCAGAAGTACCCACATCAATACCTAAAAGCACTTTTTTCCACCTCACCTTTCCTATGGAGTTTTATCTTTGATTATAAAAACGTTTTTCTTTTTAGTCAATAAAAAAAATAAAGATACCATAAAAAATTTATAATATTTCCTTATAAAACTCTTCTTTTAAGAGTTGTCCCTTTTCTCACTATAGGGAGGAGTAAAACTCCTCCCTATTATTCTTTTCTAATAGCTTTAAATGGACATACCTGGAAACATATTCCACACTTAGTACATTTACTCTGATCAATAACATATGTTCCATCTTCGTCTTTATAGATCGCCCCTACAGGACAATTTCTAAAACATATAGAACATTTCCTACACTCTTCCCTTATTACCTCATAATGAATCAAGGCAGTACAAACTTTTGCAGGACATTTTTTATCCCTAATATGGGCAAGGTATTCATCCCTGAAGTATTTTAATGTTGTTAAAACAGGATTAGGAGCTCCTTTCCCAAGACCACAAAGTGATGTATTTCTCACAGTATAAGCCAATTGTTCAAGCTCTAATAAATCCTCTTCCGTCCCTTCACCTTTTGTTATTTTATCTAAAATTTCCAACATTCTCTTAGTACCTACTCTGCATGGTACACACTTTCCACAAGATTCGTCTTGCGTAAAAGACAAGAAAAATTTAGCAACATCTACCATACAGTTATCTTCATCCATAACGATAAGTCCACCAGATCCCATGATGGCTCCAAGGGCAGTTATTGATTCATAATCTATAGGTGTATCTAAGTATTCCGCTGGTATACAACCCCCAGCTGGACCTCCTATCTGGACAGCTTTAAACTTCTTTCCATTAGGTATTCCACCACCAATATTGTAAACTACCTCTCTCAAAGTTATACCCATAGGTACTTCTATAAGTCCTGTCATATTTATTTTCCCAGCTAAAGCAAAAACCTTAGTCCCTTTACTCTTCTCTGTTCCATAACTTGCAAACCAATCAGCACCATTAATAATTATTGGTGGAATATTAGCCCACGTTTCTACATTATTTATCACAGTAGGTTTTCCCCATAATCCAGAATTTACTGGAAAAGGCGGACGGGGTCTTGGCATACCTCTTTTACCTTCTATAGATGCAATTAATGCTGTCTCCTCTCCACAAACAAAAGCTCCTGCTCCAATTCTAATCTCAATATCAAAGGAAAAATCAGTACCCAATATATTGTCTCCTAAAAGGCCATAATTTCTTGCTTGTTCTAAAGCTGCAGTAAGTCTTTTAATAGCTAAAGGATATTCAGCTCTTATATAGACAAATCCTTTCTTAGCTCCAATAGCATAACCTCCAATTAACATACCTTCAATAACAGAGTGAGGATCACCTTCCATAATACTTCTATCCATAAAAGCTCCAGGATCCCCTTCATCTGCATTACAAACTACATACTTTTCCGATCCAGAAGCTTTTCTACCAAGCTCCCATTTTAATCCAGTAGGAAAACCCGCTCCTCCCCTTCCACGAAGACCAGATTTTTTAACTTCAGAAATTACATCTTCTGGAGACATTTGAGTAAGAACTTTTGCAATAGCAGAATAACCATCTCTTGCAATATATTCCTCAATATTTAGAGGATCAATAAACCCTACATTTCTTAAAGCAATTCTTACTTGATTTTTAAAAAATGGAAGATCGTTAATGGTTGGTATAAATTGTTTTTGCTCCGGTTCTTTTACAAGAAGCCTCTCCACAATCCTACCCTTAATAAGGTGTTCATATACAATCTCTTTTGCATCCTGTGGCTTTAATTTAACATAAAAAGTCCCCTCTGGATATATGGCCATAACTGGCCCTAAATCACAAGTACCAAAACATCCAGTTTCAATAATTTTTACTTCATCGTAAATACCTGCTTCTTTTAATTCCCTTTCAAGGGCTGATTTGAAAGTTTCTTCACCTGCAGAAATGCATGCTGCACCTGCACATAAAAGAATATGTGCTCTCTCTGGCATTTTTAAACCTCCTTATATTGTTTTATTCTTTATTCAGTAGAAAGAACATCCTCAGATACAACCTGACCATTAACCACATGTTGAGCAATTATCTTTCTTGCCTTTTCAGGGGTTACATGTTTATAAAGAACCTTATGTCCTCCTAACTTTTGAACAGATATTAATGGCTCATACTCACAAAGTCCAATACATCCTGCCTGAGTTACAACCACATTTTTTAAACCTCTTTTTTCTATCTCATCCAAAATAGCCAATAATGTCTCCCTTGCGCCAGCTGCTATTCCACATGTCCCCATATGTACTACTATCTTATCCTTACCTTCAGGACTCCTCATCTCAAGTTCTGCTTGAGTCTTTTCTTTAATCTTCTTAAGATCCTCTAAAGTTAATTTTTTCATTTTACCAACCTCCCAAATTTTCATTTAAAAATTCTTTTAAAAAAGAAATTACTTCTGGAGAATTAATAGGTATTCTAATAGACTCCTTTATTTCCTTTGTAGAAATATTGATCTCATCACCATTTTTAACTATCTTAATCTCAAAATCTATATCTGGATTTGTAGCTATCAAGCCCCATATAGTCCCAGAAAGATTTCCCATAGGAGGTAAATCTACACATAAAAAAGGAACTTCTGCATAAATCTCTGTGCCTTTTCCTACCTCAGAGTTAATCTTTACCTCTCCCCCACAATTTTTAATCAACTCGTAAAATAGAGGAATACCAAGACCAACTTTCCTTGTAGTTCTACTTGTAAAAAATGGATTTTTAATCTCTTCTAATATTTCTTTTGGCATACCTTTTCCATCATCTTTTATAATTATATACAAAATTCCCCTTTGGAGATCTTTTCTAATCTCCAAGTAAATATTTTTTGCATTAGCTTCTATAGAATTTTGTACAAGATCCAAAATATGAAGAGATAATTCTTTCATTGATGTTCTTTTCTAAAGTTTTCAATTAATTTTCTCAACTTATCAGGAGTAAGTTTTCCATAAACATCATCGTCTATCATGAGAGCTGGTGCCATACTACAAGCTCCAATACACCTTACAAGATCCAAAGAAAAGAACCCATCCTCTGTTACTTTACCTTCTTTAAGTCCCATCTGCTCAAGAGTTCTGAGTAAGTCCTCAGCTCCTTTAACATAACAAGCCGTTCCCATACAAAGTCTTATTACATGCTTGCCTTGAGGCTCAAGTCGGAAAAAGGAATAAAATGTTACTACACCGTAAATCTCACTTAATGGTACTTTTAATCTTTCAGAAATCAGTTCTAAAGCTTCACGAGGTAGATATCCAAACTTTTCCTGAACTGCGTGAAGGATCATAATCAAAGATCCCCTTGAGTTTGCAAAACGGTCTAGAATCTTTTCTACCTCTTTCTGAGCATATTCGGAAAACTTTAATTCTACTGCCATTTCTATACCTCCATTTCCTGTATTTTTACATTTTTTTCTTTCAAGCTTTTAAAAACTGCTTTTTTAGAAAATTCTTCTAAATATATAAAAGTTTTTGGTTCTTTTATATCCTCTAAATAGTGAGCATCAGAAGAAATTAAAAATTTCTTATCTTTCAGTTCTGGGTGCTCGCTAATAAATTTAGTATAGCTTATCTTGTTAGACAATTCTATAAAATCAAAAAATAAATCCTTCGGAATAAAACCCAAATTTGATATTATACTAAAGGAAGGCCTATCCACATGGGCTAATATTATTATCCCGCCATATTCTTTTATTTTTTTAACTGTGTCTGTAACCCTAAGTGATATAGAGGTATTTAATAACCTTTCCTCTATTCTTTCTACCTCATCATTCTCATTAACCACTACTTGTACTCCAAAAATTTCTTCTCTATTTTTAGTATCTGGTAAATAGTTAAAAATATCTTTTTGAAATTTTAAAGCTGTATCATAATCTTCAAATAAAGCCAATATATGCACTTCTTCACTGGTTTGAATTTCCATACCTGGTATTACTAAAACACCCATTCTATCTCCCCAGAAAGAGATAGCAGGATAATTTTCTACCATATGATGATCGGTTATCGCTATAACTCCTATATTCATTTTCTTTACTCTCTCTATAATGTTTTTAGGACTCATACTCCAATCTCCACAAGGAGAAAGAACCGAATGTATATGCAAATCTATCCCTACCCATGCCAAATAAAAAATTCCTCCTCACTATGAATCATTAATAGAGGTAGGCACAATACCTTTATTATATAGAATTCCACTAACCTCAAAAACTATTTTATCAGTACTTATAAGAATAATTCCTTTTTCTTTAGAAAGTTCAACAACTTCCTTAGGAACTACTTTTCCTCTGCAGACAATTATCATTGGTATATCAAGAATCTCAGCAGTGCGAACAATTTGTGAATTTGTGATCCCCGTAATAAGTACCACATCTTTTTCATTAGAAGTTACCATAGCTAACACATCACTCATAAGATCTGCAGCAAAAGCCTTTTTAATATCTACCTCATCTAACAAATTTTCTCCTGCCAATACCTTCCCATTAATCAACTCTACAATCTCTCTTGCCTTCATTGAAGCCTATCTACTCCTTTTATTCCTAAACTATAAAGTTTACCTACCACATTAAAGGCATTATCTTTAGTAATTAATAAAGCAATTTTTTCTTCTTTTGCCTTTTTAATAGTCTCTTCATCAGGATTTTGACCTGAAACAAAAATTATACTTTTAATTCCAGTAAGTACTGCAACTGCTATAGTATTTACATGAGTCTGAATAGTAACCCATACCGAATCTTCGGGAGCATGAGCCATAACAAAAGAAAGCAAATCACTTACAATTCCACCCCTAATTTCATAATCCTCATCCATATAAATAACATTTAACTCCAAATTTCTAACAATTTCACTCAGTTTCATCTTTTTCTTCCCTCCGTTTTAAGACAACCGAAGAGGATCTTCTGGATAATTCTTCCATCTCTTTTGCCATTTTCCATAACTTTTCCTTAAGAAGAAATATACAATCATAGATTTGAGCATCTCCTCTCACTATATCTTCTGCTAAAGCAGCGCAAGTAGGAGATCCACATGAACCACAATCAAGTCCAGGAAGCATTTCCATTATTTTTCTCATATCCTCCATCTTTCTTAAAGCCCTATTTATATCTTCATCTAATTTCCAAATAGGTCTTGGTAAAATAGGAGAAGTTCTTAATACTTCTGATAGATTTATATCCTCACAAAGAGATTTTTTTATAAAATCTTTATCAAGTTTTTTGTATAAGGCTAAAATTCTTTTCTTGGCAAGATAATAGTTCTCAGGATTTAATACCCCTCCAACACAACCTTCCTCACAAGCCCTAAGCTCCAAAAACTTCACATCCTGAAGTTTATTTCTTTCTAAATCTTCAAGAACTCTGGCTACCTTTTCTATACCTCCCACACTTATTACTTCTTCTTCGTTGAATACCATTCCCTCTCCCCCAAGAGCTCCTGATAAAATTCCCTTTGCATAAAACCCACCATCTATTGCTTCTACCTCTCTATTGTCATCTTTAAGTTCCTTTTTTATTTTTAAGTAAATATTATCAATGCCTATAACAAATTCAAAACCTTCTTCCTTATTTTGTTTTAAATATGTAGCAAAGGCAGGACAAGGAGTAATATAAGCAAGATGAAGTATTCCTCTTTCTTCCTTCTTCCATAACTTTTTTATTATACTCCCCGCTATCTCAACAGGTGTTTTAAAGGGTGATAAGTTAGAAATCAAAGTAGGAAAACGTACTTGTATTAACTCTACAACAGCAGGACAGTAAGTGGATATAAGTGGAAGATTGCGAGAACTATTAATATAGTCCATAAGAGCTTCTTGTAAAAGGAATAAACCACAGGTAGTATCCCAAACTTCTACCGCATTAGTTACCTTTTTAATTGCTCTTTGAATCTCAAAAGGAGAATAATTAGTTGTAAATTGGGAATATATCTCGGGAGATATTACTACAACTAAATTATCTAAATAAGATATACTATCATAGGTGTGAGTAAATCCAAAAGGTGCATGATATGGGCAAACTCTAATGCATTCCCCACAATCGATACATCTATATGGAAGAATGAGGGATTTTCCATTACGAACCCTCATAGCTTCAGTAGGGCAATGCCTTATACAATGAATACACCCCTTACACCTCTGCAAATTAATAGCCACTGAATGAATATATTTCTCACTCATTGTCTTTCCCTCTTTAAATATATTTTCGAGTACACCTTTGTACCCTTTCCCACTTCGGACTCAATCTTTAATTCATCTGATGAATTCTTAATATTTGGAAGTCCCATACCTGCCCCAAATCCCATTTCCCTAATATTATCTGGTGCTGTTGAATAACCTGGTTGCATAGCAAGCTCTATATCAGGAATTCCTGGACCTTCATCCTCAGCAATTATTTCAATATACTCTGGTGTAACTTTTACTCTTAAAACTCCCCTGTAGGCGTGAATAACTATGTTCATCTCAGCCTCATAAGTGACGACCGCAACCCTTCTAAGTATATCTACACTTATTCCAAGTTGTTGCAAAGCTTTTTTTATATTACTGGACGCCATACCAGCAAGAGCAAAATCTCCCCCTAACACAGGAAACTCCAAAGTTAATATATTTTCCTCTTTGGGCTCCTGAGTAATAGTTCCTTCTATATCTTCCACATCTACCAAATTCAAAACTACATCCTTAGTACTTAACATTCCTAAAACCTTTTTTTCATTATCTATTACAGGAAATCTTCCATACCTAAATTGTCGGAATCTAATCAAAGCTTCATACAAAGTATTATCTGGAGACAAACATTTTGGATCTCTTACCATATACTTTCCACACGGTGAGTTTAAATCGCCATTAACAAGTGCCACAATTACATTCTCTACAGTGACTAAACCTACAAGCCTATCTATATCATCTACAATAGGAATTGCATCAATTCTTTTGATTCTCATAATTTCTTGAATTGAACGCATATCTTGGTAAGGTTTTAACCTTACTATATCTGTGTTCATTATATCTTTTACTTTTATTTTTTCTAAATATTCCTTAGGTATCTTCAAATATCAAAATCAACCTTCTTTCCTTGAAACCCAGCTACATATAATTTTCCACATGCCTCATACATAGGGTATTTTGTTGTAAGAAGAGGAATACCAGATTTCTTTGCTACTTCTATTACATCTTGATAGGGTATTTTACCTCTAACAAACACGACTCCAGCCAAATCTAAAATCTCAGCAGTTCTTATAACCTGTAACGTAACAAGACCTGTAAGGAGAAGCGAATTTGCCTCTAAGAGACAAAGAGCATCACTCATTAAATCTGTTGCACCTACATACAAAACCTCATTTTCAAGTTTCTCTTCTAAACATAGAACTTCAGCTTTTAATATTTCTTTTACCTTCTTAAGATTCATTTCTCTCTCCTCAAAATATTTTCAGGTTTAATTTAAACACATTTTTAATATCATTGTCAACAAAGATAAAATATGATATAATCTTAAATTTTTTTTAATCATACCTATAGGGGTAAACTAATTTGTTAAAATTTTCTCAATTCATTTAGGTTTTTAAAGATAATAATTATTGATATACAGTAGTAAGGTATATAAAACTAGTGATATATATTCAGTTGCAATGTTATATAATATAAACATGAAAAAGAAGAAGATAGGACTTGCATTAGGTAGCGGAGGAGCAAAAGGTCTTTCCCACATTGGAGTATTAAAAGTACTGGAGAGGGAAGGAATAGAAGTCTCTTATATAAGTGGGAGTAGTGCAGGAGCTTTAATAGGTGGATTATATGCAAAAGGATATTCTGCAAAAGATTTAGAGAAACTAGCCTTAGAAATAGGAAAAAATAAAGAAGAATTTTATAAACTTTTTGATTTTTCAAAATCTCTCCAAGGAATTATAAAAGGTGAAAAAATATTAGAGTATTTAGATAATATATTAGAAGGCACATTATTTTCGAACCTAAAAATACCATTTATATCTTTAGCAGTAGATCTTATTACTGGAGAAAAAGTAATTATAAATGAGGGAAAAGTATCAGAAGCTATTAGAGCAAGTATATCCATTCCTGTGATATTTCAACCTTATCCTTGGAAAGATAAACTCCTAATAGATGGGGGTGTACTTTCCCCTGTTCCAGTTAAAGAATTGAGAGAGATATATAAACCAGATATCATCATAGGAGTTAGTTTGCATAAGAGAACAAATTGGAAACCTAAAAAAGAAATTCAGATAGATATCCCCTATCAACCCAGCAATATAACAGAAAAAATCACATATAAAATGTCTCAGATAAAGCTCCTTAAGGAATTTCAACAGAGGTTAAATCCATTATTAAACCCATCCTTATTTGAGGTCCTTATGCAGACCATAGATATTATGAATTATGAATTAGAAAATCAGAATCTCAAAAATGCAGATTTAGTTATCATCCCTGAGGTACAAAATTTTGGAACTTTTGATTTTGATAAAGCTTCCGATATTATAGTCTTAGGTGAAAAAGCCATGGAAGAAAAGCTTGATTCCTTAATAAAGCTTATAAAAAAGAAAAAATTTATATTCTTCTAATAAACCTGTATTATTTCATCTAACGGGAGTCTTGGTTTTTTTGGGGGATCTTCAGCTGGATACCCTAAGGTCATAAGTTGTATTACCTCTGCTTCCTTAGGAAGATTTAATACTTCTTTAACTTTATCTTGATAAAAAGATCCTATCCAACAAGTTCCAAGTCCTTCTTCTACTGCTTGAAGATGTATATGAGTTAAAGCTATAGCAACATCTATATAATGAGCAGGTATTCCACACCTCATTACATAATCCTTATCTAAAACATAAGCCACTATAATTATGGAAGCCTTTAACATAAAAGGCTGATGAGGAGAAGCTTCTTTAACCAATCTTTCCTTCAAATTTTTATCTCTCACAATAATAAATCTCCATTCCTGCCTATTTCTTGCTGAAGGAGCATGTCTTGCCGCCTCCATTATTCTTAGAAGTTTTTCCTCCTCTATATCCTTATCTAAATAATCTCTTATACTTCTTCTCTTATTTATAGCCTCAAAAACATCCATTTATTTCACCCCCATAAGTTTCCATCTTTCTCCCATCATCCTCAATCTTTTTATTCTTTCTTCTATAGGCGGATGAGTACTAAAAAGATTATTTATATTATATTTTTTGAGGGGATCAGCAATATATAAAGGAGCAGTGATATTATTCGCTCTCCTTACAGGATTTGGATCCTTAGCTATCTTTTCCAGTGCAGAGGCAAGACCTTCAGGATATCTTGTAAGCATAGCTGCAGTAGCATCTGCCATATACTCTCTCTGTCTTGACAAGGCAAATCTTAAAATTGTTGCTACTAAGGGAGCCACTAAGGCAACAATCAAAGATATAATACCTAAAAAGTCTTGGTCTTTAGTTTTTCTTTTTCCTGAAAAGAAAGATCCATAATAAAATGATCTTTTTAAACTATCTCCAAGAATTACAATTAAACCTACCAATACAACCGCTATAGTTTGAAGTCTTACATCATAATTTTTTATATGTGATATCTCATGAGCAACTACTCCCTCAAGCTCCAATCTATTCATCTTCTCTAAAAGGCCAGTAGTTACAGCAATTGCACTATTTTTTGGGTCTTTTCCTGCAGCGAAAGCATTGGGTGATGGATCATTTATTACATAAATTTTAGGTGTAGGAATACCTGCAGCTATGCTCAAACCTTCCACAATATTTATAAGATAAGGATATTCATCCTTTTTTGGCTCATATGCATCACTTATAGATAGAATTAATTTATCACTATTTTTATACGCATAGTAGTTTACTGTTAAAGTAATTAACAAAGCTATGAATATAGCTATTTCTCCTAAATTGAAAAAATAGATTATAGAATAACATACAAAGAAAAGAAGAATAGATATAAGAAATAATATTAACCATGTTTTTCTCTTATTTTGTTCTATAGCTTCATAAAAAGTATAAGTATTCTTCATAAATTAAAAGCTAACTTTAACAGCTTTTCTTTCCTCTGGATTTTCCACTTCAAAATATTCTTTAGGCTTAAATCCAAAAATATTTGCGATTACAGAATTTGGAAAAACCTGCAAAGATTGATTATAAATCATAACAATGTCATTATAAAATTGTCTTGCATAAGCAATTTTTTCTTCAATTCCACTCAATTCTTCCTGCAACATAAGAAAATTTTGATTTGCCTTTAAATCTGGATAATTCTCAACTATGGCAAAAAGGGTTTTTAAAGTAGAAGTAAGTCCTTGATCTGCTTGAGCTATTTCTCCTGGGGTCTTCGCACTCATCATTTGCGCTCTATAAAGAGCAATTTTATCAAATATTTCTTTTTCATGAGATGCATAACCTTTAACCACTTCTACTAAGTTTGGAATTAGGTCATATCTTCTCTTTAGTTGTACATCAATTTGAGCCCATGCATTCTCCACCCTATTTCTCAAAACTACTAATCGGTTATATATGACTATAACAAACAGAGCCAAAAATATTAATATACCTAAGATGATTAAACCTAACATTTTAAAAACCTCCCCTAAAAAAAATTTAAAAATCAAAACTAATTCCAACTTTGAAGATAGCGAATCTGCTCTTCTGTAAGAGTATCAATTTCTATATTTAGGCTTTTGAGCTTTAATTCTGCAACTTCTTCCTCTATTTCTCGAGGAACTTGAAGCACTCTCTTAGGTAAATTTCTTCCATGCTCAAGCAACCATTTCATCACCAAAAACTGAACTCCAAAAGAAAGATCCATTATTTCGACAGGGTGACCATCACCCCCTGCTAAATTCAAAAGCCTTCCTTCTGCTATAACATAAAGCCTCTTATTATTAGGAAGGACATATTCATGTATATTTTCTCTTACCTCTTTTTTATTAATTGCTAATTCTTCTAAAGATTTCATATCTATCTCCACATTAAAATGTCCTGCATTAGCCAATATGGCTCCATCTTTCATATTCAAAAAGTGCTCCTTAGTTATCACCTTACAATTCCCCGTTGCTGTTATAAACACATCTCCTAACTTTACAGCCTTTGAAATTGGCATAACTTCAAAACCTTCCATATATGCTTCTAATGCCTTAATAGGATCAACTTCAGTTATAATAACTCTTCCTTTTAATCCTTGGATTTTATGAGCTATACCCTTTCCAACCCATCCATATCCTGATATTACGAAAATTTTTCCTGCAACTAACAAATTGGTGTTTCTCATAAAGGAAGACAAAGCAGATTCACCAGTACCAAACCTATTATCAAATAAAAATTTTGTCCTTGCATCATTTACTGCTACTATTGGAAAAAATAATCCCTTTTCTTTTTCAAGGGCCTTTGCTCTTATAACACCTGTCGTAGTTTCTTCTCCCACACCTAATATTTTACTTTTTAAACGTGAAAATTCCTTATACAAAAGGGTTGTAAGATCAAAGCCATCATCAATTAAAAGATCAGGTTCTTTATTTAACACTTCCCTCAGATTATTTATATAATCTTCTTCTGTTTCTCCTCTCCAAGCAAAAACTTCTACTCCTTCTTTTACCAGATAAGCTACCACATCATCTTGAGTAGATAAAGGATTACTTCCAGCACATACTACCTTTGCTCCACAATTTTTAAAAGAAAGAGCAAGTCGTGCAGTTTTTGCCTCTAAATGAATACACATCCCGATAGTAGTATTTTTAAAAATTTGAGTAGAAGAATAGTTTTTTTCAAGAAGATTTACTACAGGCATAAACTGTTTTGCCCAATAAACCTTTCTTTCTCCATTTTTCCATTGATTAATATCCCTAATTTTGCTCATAATTTATCTCTTTTTCGTGTTTTGCATAGCCATAAATTCTACCTCACCTTTCAATATTTGCAAAAAGAGATTGTTTCCCACATTTTTATTCTCTTTCATATACTTTTCTATTCTTTCTCTCTCAAATGATATCACCTTCAAAAAATCATCAACGGTAAATATGGGAAGACCAAATTCATTTTCTCTCTTCTCTAATTTCGCTAATTCCTCTTGTAAAATACTCTTTAGCTTTGTCCCGCGGGAAGATTTAGGGTAAAGATTAGGAAGATATAAATTTTTTTTACGGGTTTGATATTCCTTCTCAAGTAAACTCAAAACCTCTAAAAACTCTTCATCAGTAAAAGAAGGAAATTCTAATAAAAATTTATACACCAACTCTTCTAAGAATAAAAATAAATCCCATTGGAGTCTTGTAAAATCAGCAGGTTTTTCTTCAACCCTCTCTATAGTGTGTATTTGAGCTTCCTTTAAATAGATACAATCTTGAGTACAATTTATCTCCTTTATACGCTTTGTGCCACAGCACTCAGTACATATAAAGGCGCTAAGAGCTGGACATTTTCTTTTACCTTTTCTTTTCCCACATATAACACATACACTCATGAGATAAATTATAGCATGAAGATTTTAAAATAACATTAATTGAATCCCATCAACTATGAATATATAATTACTCTATCAAAAACCAATAAATTTTTTAAAAGAGGAAATTCAATTTGGAAAAGACTACCATAACAAAAGAAATAGAAATCTTAAGAGAAAAACTTATACGTATGGGGAGCATTGTAGAGAAAATGCTCCATCAAACTATTGATTCAATAAGAAGAAGAGATCTAAAATTAGCCCAAGAAGTAATTGAAAAAGATAAATTGGTAGATGACTATAACTGGGACATAGAAAATCAATGTATTAGTATACTATCTAATTACCAACCTGTGTCAAAAGATTTAAGAATTATAACCTCTACAATGAAAATTGTAAAAGATTTAGAAAGAATTGGTGATTACTCTGTTGATATTGCTAAATATGTTTCAAGTCTCCTTGAATATTCCTTTGAATTACCTATTTCCGATATTATATCCTTAGCCTCTTTCGTTGAGCAGATGACAAGAGAGACAATAAGAACATATTCTAAGCCAGATTTAAACAAACTAGAAAGATTATCAACATACTACAACCTTGTAAATCAAAAGTATCAGGAAACATCAGATGAATTGTTAGGTGAAATTTATAAAAATCCTATACTTACCCAACAAATTATCCAATTAATAATGATCTCTCGTTATTTAGAACGTATTGCTGATCATGTAACAAATATAATAGAGCTTATATTCTATATAGAGACTGGAGAAAGAAAAGAATTACATGGATGAAAAATAATGGAATACGTATTAGATGAAAACTCCTTATCTATAGAGGACCTTGTAGATATTGTTAAGAAGAGATATATAATAACTCTTTCTGAAACTCTTTCTCAAAAAGTTAATCAATCTAATAATCTTCTAAATATATATATTAGACATTTTGACTCAATATTTAAAGATGAGAAATTTAATAAAATCTTCTCTAGTTCTTATTTAAATAAGGAGGAAAAAAGATCTATTATTATCACATTAATATACACTGCATCCAATGGAAATTCAGGCATAAGCTATAAAACCATAAAAGAGATTATAACTAAAATTGGTAGATTAGAAGATATAGACATTCCAGAAACTTCTTTAAGTCCAATAAATATGCCTCCATATGGCTATATTTTATCCCACTTAGATACCTCAGATGTGGAAAGAAGAATAATTCTAAAAAGTAAGGGTTATTATATAGCTATCTTAGCTCTTTTATATTATAGATTAGAGATTATTAGAAAAATTCTATCGGTAATCTTTGTCCTATATTATAGAACAGTGAAATTTCAAAACCCTTATATTGATCCCTATATTTTAGCTTCAAATCCTCATTTATCCTTGATTAAATTAGGAGAGAATATAAATATCCTAACAAAAAAGGAAAATGATAGATCTTTATTGGATTTAAATTCTATTGAAATTTCTTTTCACAAACTCTGTCATCTTTATGATTTGTCCTACAAACTAAAAGAGATATTAAATATCGAATTAAACTCTTCCCAATTCCCTATAATTTTTAATATAGACAAAGAAAATTATGTTTTAAATCCTTTAAACACAACGGAAAAATATTTATTAACTATTTACTTGGAAAATATTACTAAAAATATTGTTGAGATTTTGTCTACCCTTTTTCCATCCTCCAAATATAAATTATTCACAATAAAAAACTCTAAAAATTATGAGAGCAGTATACTATATTTTAAAGAAACCATTCGTATAACAGAAGAGATTTTAAGTAAAATACTATTAGAACTTTTAAAAATAAATAATTTACAAACTGAACTAAAAAATCTTTTAATAAATTTCCTGAAAGAATTTAAAATAAAAACTCAAGAAGAACTAACATTATCCCTTGAAAATCTAATCTCCTTTTTAGAGAATCAAATAGAAGAACTATACTAATTTAATTGTTTCTTTTATAACTCTAACAATCTTATCAATTTCCCACATACCCATATTGATTACCATATGATATAATTCTGGGTCATTCCAATCTACATTATAAAACCTATATAGATATTCTTGAGCAGCCCTATCCTTTTCAGAGATGTATTTTAAGGCTTCCTCCTTTGAAAAACCCTTTTTCTTCATTATATTCTCAATTCTAAATTCTAAAGGAGCTATTACTCTTAGATGTAAAGTATGGGGAATATTCCTAAGAAGAATTTGTCCACCTCTTCCCACAATTACCACATTATCCCAATCCACCAACTTTTTAATTACTGCTTGTGTAAAGGCCAAAGAATTTTCTTCATCAAAAGTTTTTGTGGTAATAACGGTTCTACCTGTTTCATCTTTTTCTTTAACGGTTATCTTACCTAAGGGGGTCTTTCTGTTAAAAAGCTGTTCAAAAAAGCTTTTTATTTTATAATTATCTTCATTGTAATCTATAACTTCAGCCTCGCTTAATCCAGAAGCAACAGCTATCTCTGTCATTAGGAGCTTATCAAAATACCTATATCTAAGTTCCTGTGATAACTTTTCTGCTAACTCATCTCCCATACTTCCTATCTGTCTTGATATGGTAATAATAGCCACAAAAACACCTCCCCCTAAAATGCTTAAAGTTTATATCCTATTTTTCTAAGAAATTCCTTTCTATGTTTCATATCTTCCTCTCCTTCAATTCCCTTTGGTTTCACACCATCAATTACTCCTAAAACCCCTCTACCTATTCCGTCATCTGCAACTATTACTCTAAGAGAGTTAGCTGTAGCAGCAAAAATATTTACAACTTCTGGCACATGTTTTATAGCATTTAAAACATTTATAGGATAAAAATTCTTTATAAATATTATAAAAGTATGGCCAGCAGCTATTTTTTGCATATTCTTTATGGCTAATTCCTCCATTTCTTGATCAGTACCTATATGCCTTATAAGGGCAGGACCCGAAGCCTCACAAAAAGCAATACCAAACTTTGCAAAAGGTACACTATTTACAATTGCCTCATATAAATCCTCTACAGTCTTTATAAAATGCGTCTGACCAAGTATCAAGTTAACATCTTCAGGTTTCTCAATCTCCACAATTTGAATCTCCATATTTTCAACCCCTCCTATTCTAATTCTTTAAAAAAAAAGGGGAGGAATTTTCCTCCCCTTTTATTAACTTCATTTTGCTTTAACTTCTTCGGTTATCTTTTCAAACTCTACTTGATTCTTTTCTTGATCATACTTAACCCTTATCTTATCTCCTTCTTGGATTGTACCATCTAACATGGCTTTAGCAAGCTTAGTTTCAATTTCATTCCTTATCTTTCTCTTAAGTTCTCTTGCTCCAAATTCTGGACTATATCCTATTTCAGCTAAAAATTCTATTACTGAATCGTCAAACATAAGATCTACATTCTGAGCTTTTGCTGTTCTTCTTACTCTTTCCAGTTGTAATTTCACAATATCCTTTATCTGCTCTTTAGTAAGAGCATGGAATACAATTATCTCGTCAATTCTATTGAGAAATTCAGGCCTAAAGTATTTCTTTAATATTTCCATAAGCTTTTCTTTCAATTGTTCATATGAAAGCTTATCCTTTCCGGTAGCACTTAAATTAGCCTGAATAATATCAGAACCAATATTACTTGTCATAATTACTATGGTATTTGTGAAATCTACAACCCTACCTTTTCCATCTGTAAGTCTACCAGCATCGAATACTTGTAAGAGAATGTTATGCACGTCTGGATGAGCCTTTTCTATTTCATCCAAAAGTATCACGCTATAAGGTCTACGACGAACTCTTTCTGTTAATTGGCCACCCTCTTCATATCCTACATATCCTGGTGGTGCACCAATTAGTCTTGATACAGTATGTCTCTCCATATACTCACTCATGTCAATCCTTATAATAGCATCTTCATCACCAAACACCGCCCATGCTAATGCTTTTGCTAATTCAGTCTTTCCTACTCCTGTAGGACCAAGGAACAAGAATGAAGCTATAGGCCTATTCTTTTCTCTTAATCCTGCCCTTGCCAATCTTATAGCATCACTTACAGCTTTTATAGCTTCGTCTTGACCAACTACTCTTTCATGTAATTTTTCTTCAAGTCTTAATAATCTTTCTTTTTCGTCTACAGTAAGTTCTGTTACTGGAATACCAGTTAATGAGGAGACTATCTCTGCTACATGTTTGGCTCTAACTTCTGGTACCTCAGAAGCTCTTTCTTTCTGCCAAGCTTCAGTTTTTTCTTGAAGCTCTTTTTCAAGTTTTTGAATTTGTTCCTCTAATTCTTTAGCTCTATCATATTGTTTTCTTGATGTAGCATATTCCTGCTCTCTCTTTAGAGATTGTATCTTAGACTCTAATTCCTGAATTTCAGCCGGTCTTGAAGTAAGCATAATTCTTACTCTTGCAGCTGCTTGATCTATAAGATCAATAGCTTTATCTGGTAAGTACCTGTTAGTTATATATTTATCCGATAGCTCAGCTGCTGCAATTATTGCTTCATCTGTTATCTTTACCTTATGATGGGCCTCAAATCTATCTCTAAGCCCTCTTAAAATCATAATTGTTTGTTCTACAGTTGGCTCAGCTATAAAGATAGGCTGGAATCTTCTTTCCAAAGCAGCATCCTTCTCTATATATTTTTGATATTCATTTAAAGTGGTTGCGCCAATTAAATGCAATTCACCTCTTGCAAGAGCAGGTTTAAAGGCATTAGCTATATCTAAGTTACCTTCTCCAGCAGCTCCTGCACCAACTATAGTATGAATTTCATCTATAAAGATAATTAAGTTGTCTTGATTAGCAATTATTTCATCAAGAATCTGCTTTACTCTTTCCTCTAATTCTCCTCTATACTTAGTACCAGCAACTATTGAGTTGATATTTAATTCTACTAATCTCTTATCTCTTAATACTTCTGGTACTTCGCCCTTAACAATTCTTTGTGCCAATCCTTCCACTATTGCTGTCTTTCCAACTCCAGGCTCTCCTATTAAAACAGGATTGTTTTTCTTTCTTCTTGCAAGTACTTCAATAACTGTCTCTATTTCTTTAGCTCTACCAATTACTGGATCAAGTTTTCCTTGTCTTGCTAGCTCTGTAAGATCACGAGAATATTTATCTAAGGTAGGAGTATTAGTTCTTCTTCTTGTTTTTGCCTCCTCTTTACCTCTACCAACAACTTTAATTGTAGCTTGTCTTAAAGCCTGAGGAGATAATCCATATTTTCTTAAAACAGTAGAGGCAAATCCCTCCTCTTCTTCGGCAAGTCCAATTAATAGATGCTCAGGACCTATATAATTATGTTCTAAATCCCTTGCAGCCATAAACGCTCTCTCTAAGGCACTCTTAAGCCTTGGAGAGATATCTACTTCTACTTCTTCTCCTTCAGGCTTGAAGCTACCCTTAGGAGCATTATTTTCTATATATATCTTTATGTCCTGAGGAGAAAGTTTAAATTGTTTTAGTATTTCACCTACCACATCGTTATCAAGAAGAACATATAGCAAATGTTCTGTTCCTACTTGATTTTTCCCAAAATCTACAGCCTTTTTAGCTGCCTCCTGTAGCAAATTCTTTGAAACCTCACTCAAATAGTCTCCTATATCAATAGCCTCTCTTTCTCTTTCAGGGTATCTTCCAAAAGGAGAGCCAAATTCATCTCCAAAAAAGTCTCTAAAAAGATCTCCAAAGAATAACGATTCTAAAGGAGAATAACTTCTTTCTTGTCTCCTTATTTTGCTATAACACTCTTCACAAATATCTAAGACACGCCTTTGACCATTTTTGATAGTATACACCCTTACAGTAGCAGGGTTTTGACTACAAATATCACATAATTTTCTACCCATACATTTCACCTCCTTTTTATTATATCAAATTTCACAAATTAATGTTCTATATATTAAAACTGTATATATATTACATCTACATATTGTTTTTGTCAACATATTTGAAAGAATAATTTAAAAATTTTATAATCAAAAGAAATGCTAACATCTGGAGGGAAAAGTATAATGTTAAGATTTTTGGAATCTGCAATAAATATAGCCAAAAAGTCTGGAGATTTCATAGTTTCTCATTTAGAAGATGAGAAAATTATAGAATTAAAAGGAATTTCTAATCTGGTTACTTCCATAGATAAAGAATCTGAGAAATTAATTATAAAATGTTTAGAAGAAAATTTTCCAGATCATTCCATATTAAGTGAAGAAAGGGGATTTTTGCAAAAAAAATCTGATTATACATGGATCATAGATCCATTGGATGGCACCACAAATTATGCCCATAGATTTCCTTTCTTTGGAGTAAGCATTGCTCTTAAATATAATGAAGAAATAATATTGGGAGTTATATATGATCCCATAAGAAAAGAATTATTTTTCGCCTTAAAAAATGAAGGGGCTTATTTGAATGATAAAAAAGTAGCAGTATCAAAAACTAAGAATATTGCAGATGCACTAATAAGTACAGGCATGCCATATGAACTAACCCTAGATGAAAAAAATTTCTTACCTTTTATTAATTTATCTTCAAGAACACATGGAATAAGAAGAGCAGGATCTGCAGCATTAGAGATTGCTTATGTGGCCTGCGGAAGATTAGATGGCTTTTGGGCAAGAAAACTAAAACCATGGGACATTGCAGCAGGAATAATTTTAGTAAAGGAGGCAGGAGGAAAAGTGACTGATTTTAACGGTAATGATATACAATTAGATGATGATACTTTTTTAGCATCTAATGGACTTATTCATGATAATATGCTAGAGATCATAAAATTGGAAAGGATAGTGATTAAGAAATGAAGATTTTTCCATTTATACATTTTATTAATTCTCTTCTTCATATTTTTTCTCTTTCTTATCTTATTGGATCACCTACTTTTTTAGTTATTTTAGCATTAAAAGAAAAGTTCAATAGAGAGGAATTTTTAAAAGTTATTAACAAATATATTTATTTTTCTTCCTTTTTCTATCTTCTTTTCTTTATTACTAATCTAAACTTCTTACTTATTGATAATACCTTTTCTTACTTTTTCAAGAAAAATCCATATGTTAAAATTCTAATAGAAGTCTATGTACCATTTGTAATTGGAACTATACTTATGAGTTTGCATCTTTATAGTAAGACATCTAAACTTTTAAAAGTCAAACTTCCAATACTTATACAAAAAGAATGGAGAAAGATTCAAATAGATCTTGTTGTTATAGTAGAGTTTTTCTTGGTTATAATAATTATTGAGGCATTAATTTTCTACTTAATTTATATAATACCTTAAAAGGTGCGCCCGTAGCTCAAAGGGATAGAGCATCGGTCTCCGAAGCCGGTGGTTGGAGGTTCAAATCCTCTCGGGCGCACCAATAATTATCAATAAACAATAAATTTCACACGAGTTTCCCAACTTTGATTTGGTCCTAAATTTATATGATAAAAATGTACAAAATCACTTCCTTGATATACTCTTTCAAACCCCTCTTCTGATAAAGATACAGTCTCAATAGGATATCTATAAACTTTTGTTTCCATATCAAGATAACAGTCTAAATTTATTCCAATACCAGAACTTATACCCCATCTATTTATACTCTCAACTCCCATAGAATTAAGAGGAGCCTTCTCATTTTTTGTAGAAAAATAATAAAAATCAGGATGATTAGGTGCCAAGAAATTTAAATTTATCTCCCATGAGAAATTCAAACTAATATTTTCATCTTTCAAATTTATAATTCGATAATATACTTCAATTTCATTCCTATCCTTAGGAATTAGAAAAATCTTGTATAATTCAAAATCTGAAAATCCCTTTTTAAAGGAACAAAGGAATCTATTATTTTCTTCCTTTATATCATAGTCAAATTTCTCATAGAAAGTATCGATTATTAAATTTTCGTTATCTTTTAGTAATAAATCTATAGCTGGTTCTTTCTCATAAAATTTTTCAATAAAAGATACCCTTCTGTGTCTATCATAAAATAATACTTGATCTAATCCTTTCTCTTTAGCTGTCCATCTTTCATGAATACTTTTTCCTAATACATATTCTTCTATTTTATGAAGCTTCTCATGATAAGCTTCTCTTCTACGGGTAAGAACATTAGTAAGATTAAAAGACTTATTTTTAAAATCCCATTCTATTAATGATCCTCCATAAGAGGGTGAAAAATAAAGATTAAAAACAGAAGATTCAATGATAATCTCATCTTTACCGTCACAATCAAAGTCAAAAATATTATACTTGAAATCCCCATCAACAAAATTTTCTGCTTTAATTAAATGTTCATAAATAGCAGATCTTAAATGTGGAAGATAAAGTCCACCAAAAATTCCATGCCAATACGCATCATTCGCTTGCCCTTGCCAAAGTTCCTCTAAGGCTTTATTTTTTAACTCATCATTATTCGATAAATCAATTTTTTTCCTCACATACAACATCTTCTTTTGCATATGATTTGATTCGTCATATTTGCTGAGAAAATTTCTCCAAAAACCCCCTTTAATAAATGGTGCATATATTTCCCATGTACCTTCATTCTTAAGTTTTTCTGCTAATCTCTCTAAATTTAATTGTGCATCTGGAAACAGAACCCATTCCATCATTTCTCTGTAGGAGGCTGTAGGTAAGTAAATTCTCCCTTTAGGGGGATATTTTTTCATGTACTCATATAAATTAACAGGTGTTATTAATAAAAAATTTTCCTCCAATTTCTCGAAAAACCTTTCAAGCCATTTTTCTTCATATACTAAATTATATGTATCAGGCCAAAGCCCAAATTTTTCTCCATCATCAAAAAGAAGAGCTATTCTATCTCCCTCTACTGTTGCATACTTATCCAAATATTCTACTGTCTCTTGAGGATCTGCAAAAGGAATTAGATATCTCAATTTCATACTAATTGGAAAAACAGCTAATTTATACCCTTCTTCTTCCATTAAGTAATAACCAAAAAGGTCATCTTCATTTAATCCAACTGATAGAAAATGAGCATCATCTACAATCACATACTCAATACCAGCCTCTGCTATAAATTTAACAAGATGAGGTTCCCAAACTCTTTCTGCAAGCCACATTCCTTTTGGCCTTTGCCCAAATTTATTATAGATATAATCATTTAGTTTTTTTATCTGCAAAATTTTATCTTTATCAGGTATTATGGGTAATATAGGTTCATAAAAACCACCGCTTAATATCTCAACTTGTTCCCTTTCTGATAAAGCCTTAAGAATCTGAAAATACTCTGGATGATTATTCTCCAACCAAAGCAATAAATATCCTGAAAAGTGGACATTGAAAGGAAATTTTGGATAGTTATAAAAAAATTCAATAAGAGGCTTATAACACATTTGATATGCTCTTTCAATTACAAAGTCAAAGTTTCCTACAGGTTGATGATTATGCAGTCCTAAAGAAAAATATATCTTTTTTTGCATCCTCTACCTCCTTTCAAAGATTCTATAATTTAAGGACAAGAATAAAGAGTCTTTATCTTCTAATTTTTTCAATGTCCTATAATCTTCAATAGATAATTTATCCTCATTTAAAAAATTAGATAGATCCTTAAAATTGTTATAGTGTTCATAAAATCTATTAAAACCATATTCTTTGGCTTGTCCTGTGGTAATTAAAAATGGCCAATCACTACTTTCAAGGAGTAATTTCTCTCTTCCCATTTGATTTAGTACCTTTTCCTTCCATAATGGAACTTTCTGTTCTTTTACACTTGAAACAATCTCTTCCATAAATTCCTCTATTTCATAAATTTTTTCCCATAATTTATAAGTTTCCTCATTAAGCCACACTTCATGTTTTCCACCTCTTCCCCATGATGATTCAGGAAGATCAATTCTTTCTTCTGGCTCAAATTTTTCTAATGCTAAGCTTGCGTTTATACTTTTAACCCTTTTACTTTCATTTAGAAGCTCAAACACTCTCTCAATAAACATGAGTCCCTCAAACCACCAATGTCCAAATAGTTCAGTATCATACATTGCAGTCACAATTCCCTCTTCTTTTATCTCATTTTCTAAAATACTTACGAAATGTTCAGCATGTTCATAAACTCTACCTTTGGCTAACAATGGATCATAAACATCTTTTTCCCCTAATCCCTTGGTTTTATCTGTTATTCTCCAGTACTGAATACCTGAAGTATCTGCTTTTTTGTGAAATTCTCTATAAACTCCATCTCCAGGATATCCCCATTCTGCAGACCAAACTTGCATACTCGTCTTACTATCTCTTCCAAAAACAACCACATTACTATCGGATACTAAATATGGTTTATAAATACTTCTTTCAGTATTTTTAATCTCTACTTCTTTCTTTTTAAAATAAGGATAATCCGAAGGTTCTCCACCAAGGATTGTATGGGTATCAACAAAGAAATACTTAATATCAAAATTCTCTAAAAATTTTTCAATCCCAGGCTTATAGGCACATTCAGGAAGCCAAATACCCTTAGGAGGTCTGTTAAACTTTCTCAAATATGTCTCTTTACCAATATAAAGCTGAGCGTATATAGATGAATTCTTTTTTAAAAGAGGCAAATATGCATGAGTTGCAGATGAGGTTATTATATCAAGATATCCTTCCCTCTGAAGATTACCCCAATATCCAAGAATATTATATGATATTTTATTCTTAAAAAAATCTAAAATCTCTTCAAAATACTCAATATAAAATTTTGCAACTTCTGATTCTTCCTTATTCTCCCTCTCAAATAAAACATAATCTTTTTGGGCCATTTCTAACTTATTGTTTATATATTTCTCAGTTTCATAAATCATATAAGAATCCATCATCATCTCAGATAGAACTGGAGTAACACCTATGGTTAAATGCCATTCAATACCCTTATCAATTAATCTATCAAAACATATGGAAAGGGGTATATAGGTTTCCAACATAGCCTCAAAGAACCATTCCTCTCCAAAAGGCCATCTTCCAGCCTTTTTAACATAGGGAAGATGGGAATGAAGCACCAAATTAAAATATCTCTCTACCATATTAATCCTCCTTATTAACACATGTTAATAATTATATATAAAGGAAGGGGGAATTTGGTTCCCCCTTCCTTAACATCCCTAATACCCCTTTCCTTAATAATCCTTAAATTATAGCCATCTGAGTAACAGGATCAAAAAGATGCATCTTTCTTAGATCAAACATCACTTTTACATTTTCACCCATCCTTGCCCTTGTTTCTGCACTAACTCTTGCTACCACACTTACAGGTCCATTTAATAAATATAAATATACTTCAGTTCCCATAGGTTCTAAAACTTCTACTTTTAGATCTGCTACAGCTTCTGGTATTAGATCTTCTGTTTTCATAAGAGCCACCTCATATATATGCTCTGGCCTTACTCCCAAAATAACCTTTTTGCCCAGATAGTTTTTGGCATGTTCTGCCACAAAAGATTGCATATCAGAAGGAATTCCTAATTTGAAACTTCCAAGATTAAGAACTTTAGCATCTTCAGAAAGAGTTGCATCAATGAAATTCATTGGGGGACTACCTATGAAACCAGCTACAAATACATTATTGGGTTTTTCGTAGACTGTTAAAGGATCATCTACTTGTTGAACCACTCCATCTTTCATAACTACAATTCTATCGCCCATTGTCATTGCCTCTGTTTGATCATGAGTCACATATATTGTAGTGACCCCAAGAGTTCTTTGAAGTTTCTTAAGCTCAGCCCTCATTTGTACTCTTAACTTTGCATCTAAGTTAGATAAAGGCTCGTCCATAAGGAAAACCTTAGGTTCACGAACAATTGCACGACCTAAAGCAACACGCTGTCTTTGACCACCGGAAAGTTCTTTGGGTTTTCTCTTTAGCAGATTCTCAATACCTAACATCTCAGCAGCTGCTTTAACTCTTCTGTCAATTTCACTCTTTGGATATTTTCTAAGTTTTAGACCAAAAGCCATATTATCATAAACAGTCATGTGAGGATAAAGAGCATAGTTCTGAAATACCATTGCTATATCTCTATCTTTGGGGGGTACATCATTAACTATTCTTCCATCAATATAGATGTTTCCAGATGTTATCTCCTCTAATCCAGCAATCATTCTTAATGTAGTTGTTTTACCACAACCAGATGGTCCAACAAGAACAATAAACTCTTTATCCTTGATATCAAGAGACACATTATTAACAGCTATAACATCACCAAATTTTTTTGTTACATTTTCCAATTTTACCTCTGCCATCGCTTCTACCTCCTTAGAGTTCTTAATGATTCATGTTTTAAAGAGCACAAAGAATACTGTGTTTTAATTATATGTACCACCTCCAAGTATTATATATTGAAGCGTAGGGTAGGTAACGCGGGTATTCAAAAGTGGTGCGCCCGAAGGGATTCGAACCCCCGACACGCGGTTTAGGAAACCGCTGCTCTGTCCTACTGAGCTACGGGCGCTTAGGAGTTCGAAAGGTAAAAAAGAATTAAAAAATCTATAAAAAAGATAAAAACCCTTTCTTATCAAATTCCTCTTTATTCTCCCCATTATATGGTGCGGACGGAGGGAATCGAACCCCCGACGCAGGGATTTTCAGTCCCTCGCTCTACCGACTGAGCTACGTCCGCACTCTTGGATAAATTATATCAAATAAACTTATTAAAGACAAGGGTTTATATCTATTTGTTATTTATTGGAATAATTAATTTTTGTCCTACCACTAAATAATTAGGATCTTTTAATTTATTTATTTTGGCCAACTCTTGCCAACTTATTCCATATTTTTGAGCAATTCCAATAATAGTATCTCCTACCTTAACTTCATATATAATCTGGGATGGATTTTGTATTTCTGGTTGTGAAGATTCTTTTTCTTTAGTGCTTGATTGAGAGGATGTAGAAGTTACGGTCTTCTGAGCTGTCATTGTATAGGTTTGAGTATTTGTTACATTTGTTAACGTGTATGTTGGAGTATATACAGAACTTACTGTATTACTCTTTATAGATGTATAAATTGGTCTTTTTTCAAGAGAAAATAGTTGACTCGTTAAAAAGAGAATTAATAAAAAACTTATACTATAAATTAACAGCTCTCTTAAAAATTTTTTCATATATTTTTTCTCCTATTAATTTATAAATTGGTAACAAGCTCAATAAAATAACAAAAACAAGATCTTTTAGATCTAAAATCTCTATATTAAAAAATCTTATTCCCCAAGGTGTATATAGTACTAAAAGCTGGATAATAATTGAAAATGTTATAGCTAAACTTAAATATTTATTTGAGAATAACTCTCCAAAAATCTTTTCTCTTCTCCTTAATGAAAGGCTCAAGGCTTGGAAAATCTGTGAAAAAACAAGACCAGAAAAAGCCATAGTCCTTGCAAAATTTAAGCTTTTAGCTAACCCAATATTAAATAATATTAATGAAGAGATCCCTATAAAAATTCCATCAATAACTATCTTTCTCCATAATTCTTTATTAATAATACCTTCTTCTATTCTTCTTGGCTTTCTCATCATAATATCTTTTTCATAGGGTTCTATTCCTAAAGCTAAGGCTGGAAATCCATCAGTTATCAGATTAATCCAAAGAAGCTCTAAAGGTGTCAAGGGTAAAGGTAAACCTAAAAATATACTCATACTTACCACAAAAATCTCACTTAGATTACACGAAAGTAAATAATATGTCACTTTTTTTATGTTATCAAATATTCTTCTTCCTTCTTTAACAGCCTTTACAATTGTAGCAAAACTATCATCAAGAAGGACAAGGTCTGATGCTCCTCTAGCCACATCGGTTCCTCTCAACCCCATACTCACCCCAATATCTGCCATTTTTAATGCAGGGGCATCGTTTACACCATCTCCTGTCATTGCAACTATTTCTCCTCTTTCCTTTAACTCCTTTACGATATCCATCTTATGTTCTGGTAAGACTCTTGAAAAAATAACTACATTGTCCCAAGATATATTATTTAAACCAAGTCTATTTATATCTTCCCCTGTATAATATAAACTATTTTCCACATCCATTCCAAGATCTTCTGCTATCTTTTTGGCTGTTAAAAGATAATCGCCTGTTACAATTATAGGACGAATGCCTGCCTTTTTACATTCTTCAATAGCCTCCTTTACCCCCTCTCGAAGAGGATCCATAAATCCCAAAAGACCTAAAAAAACAAGATCCTTTTCCCAATTATCTTTGTCTATTAAATCTTTAAAGGTTCTCTTTGCTACAGCTAAAACCCTTAAACCTTGTTTGGCCAACTCATCCTGAGCCTCTAAAAATTCCTTTTTCTTTTCTTCTGTTAATTCTATTTCTTCACCATTTAGATAATAAAACTTACTTTTTCTTAAAATTTCCTCACCAGCTCCTTTTACCGCAAGAAAATATAAATCATCTAATTTATAAAGAACACTTACTCTTTTCCTTTGAGAATTAAATGGAATTTCATCTACTTTTTCGCAATAATTTAATGGATAAAGCTTCGAATAATGATTATATATTGCCACATCTAATGGGTCACCTATAAGACTACCATCATCTTTTTTCTTTACATCGCTTGCTAAAACAGCAGTAAAAAGCAACTCCTTTATATAATCTTTTTCCTTTACAAAATCTTCTTTTTTAATTATTTTTCCATCTGGTAAAATTACAGAGACAAGATCCATCTTGTTTTCTGTTAAAGTACCTGTCTTATCAGTACAAATAATAGATGTGGCTCCTAAAGCTTCAACAGCAGAAAGTCTCCTCACAATAGCTTTGTTTCTTGCCATCTCTTGTACACCTAATGCAAGAAGAATAGTAATAACTGTAGGAAGACCTTCAGGAATAGCTGCAACTGCTAAACTTACAGACGTAAAAAACATTTCAAAGGCATTTCTTCTTTGAATAACTCCTATAATAAAAACTAAAAATATGATGGCAAGAATTACATAAGTTAACTGTTTTCCAAGTTTCTCTAATTCTTTCTGAAGAGGAGTTTTTTCTTCTTCTATCTCAGATAGCATACGAGCAATATTTCCAAGTGCTGTATTTAAACCTGTTCCTATTACAACACCCTTTCCTTTACCAGAAACTACAGTGGTTCCCTTAAAGCCCATATTAAGTTGATCCCCTAAAGCCATGTCATTATCCGCTATAAAATCTGCATTCTTTGTCACTGCCACCGATTCACCGGTTAAAATAGACTCATCAACTTGAAGATTTGAAGTTTCAATCCATCTAACATCTGCAGGTATTTTCTCTCCTTCTTCTACAAGAACTATATCACCTGTTACTAAGTCCTCTATGTTAATTTCTTTAATCTTACCATCCCTTATAACTTTTACTTTAGGAGTTATATAAGATTTTAAAGAAGCAAGAGTCTGTTCAGCTTTAAACTCTTGAAAAGCACCTAAAAAAGCATTTATAAGCACAATAATCAAAATAGCTATCGCATCCTTTGTCTCTCCTAAAACAAAAGAAATAAAGGTAGCAATAAGAAGTACAATAGTAAGAAATTCCTTAAACTGTCTTAATAAGATACTTATAAAACTCTCAGGTGGTTTTTCAGGAATAGTATTTTTACCATACTTCTCTAACCTTTTTCTTGCTTCTTCCTCAGACAGTCCCGCATTAAGATTCACCTCTAATTTCTTTAATACTTCCTCCTTAGACATTTTATACCACATGAGCATTCCTCCATATATAATTCAAATGTTAAATATCTACATTAAAAAAATATTTTTTCCATCCTTCGTTTTTTTCTTCCTCTAAATATTTAGCTAATCTAAAATAATAAACATGTTTAGGAGCTTTAGGCTCCTTCAAAAGTCTCATATTAGCCTCTTCAAGAGTCCTATCTCCCTTCTTATGATTACATTCCTTACATGCAGTTACCAAATTTTCCCAAACAGATTTTCCACCAAGCCTTTTAGGTACTACATGATCTATTGTTAACTCTCCTCCTTTTTTACCACAATATTGACATGTATAATTATCTCTCAAAAATATCCCTTTTCTTGAAAGCTTGAGTTCTAATCTTGGTCTTTTTACATAGTAAAGTAGCCTAATCACAGATGGTATCTCAAGTTCTAAAGTTGCACTTCTTACGACGCCACCATTTGTTTCAAGAGTCTCTGCCTTCTCTTGTAAAATAAGACTAATTGCCCTCTTAACTCTACATACGTCCAAGGGTTCATAATTACTATTTAATACCAATACCATTTCATTCAAAAGTTCTTCCATGAAAAGTCACCATTTAGATTATATCATAACTTGTTTAGTAAGCACCCTTTCCCAAAAAAACAGCAGGAATAGTTTTAAGAATTATCTTTATATCTAAAAGAAGACTCCAATTTTGTATGTAATAAAGATCCAATGCTATTCTTCTTGCATAACCCAAATTGCTTCTACCACTAACCTGCCAAAGACCTGTTAAACCAGGCTTTACTCTAAGGACTTCATCTTTATATTCACCATACTTTTCCAGCTCCTTAAAGGTTACAGGCCTTGGGCCCACAATACTCATTTCTCCTTTCAAAATATTAAAAATCTGTGGAATCTCATCTAAACTAAACTTTCTCAAAAATTTACCTATACGTGTTATCCTTGGATCTTTTTTAAGCTTAAATTCTTTTTCAAATTCCTTCTTTAGCTCTGGATATTTATCTAAAATCTTATCTGCCTCCTTATACATTGTCCTAAATTTCCACAAATAGAATGGCTTACCATATCTACCTACTCTCAGATGCTTATAAAAGATAGGACCCTCTGAATCCAACTTTATAAGAATAGCAATTATTATAAAAAGTGGAGAAAATACAATTAGCCCTATAGTTCCTAATACTATATCTATAATCTCTTTTATATAACCTTGAAATCCTTCTAAATTAGAAATTTCAAGCTCCATAATTGGGATACCACTAATTTCATCAAAAGATATCCTCTTGCTAAAAAAGAGATAACTTTCCGGCACCATTTTTATATAAACTCCTTTTTTTCTTTTCAAAGATACAAGTCTCAAGATCTCCCCATTATTTAGCCTTTTAGCCACTAATATCTCATTAATACCTTTTTGAGAAACTAATTCCTCAATATTACCTATATCCTCAATCACATCTATAACATTATAATTTAAATAAGGATTTTGCTCCCAAAAAGATTTAATTACTTCTGATATTTCATTTCTCCCTACTATAATTACTTTATTAGAAATTTTGCCTATAGTAGACATCTTTAAAAGAAAAAGAATTATCCTTGTAAAAAAGGTTAATATTATTGCCACTCCCCAAGTTAATATAAAAACTAACCTCGAATAAAAAAAATCACGATAAAAGAAAGACAAAGAAGAAACCAAAAAGGTACCTATAGTAATAGCACTAAATACTTGTTGAAAAGATAAAAAATTCTTAGATCTATAGACCTTATATATAATTAAAAGTAAAACCCAAGCAACAAATAAAATTAAGTTAAGGGTAAAATAATATGGAAAAAATTGAGGAATTTCGTTTCTTTCTACATAAAAATATGGAATCTTACTTAACAGGTTAAAACGAACAAAATAAGCCAAAGGTAAAGAAAAACTTAATGTTATTAAATCTAATATTACAAGTATAAGTAAAAATAAAGCTTCTCTTCTTTCTTTCTCCATACTTGATAAATCTCCCTTTTTGGATTATAAAAAGATTTATAGAAAATGTCAAAAGGGAGGGAATTATGAGAAAGATTATAATAATATCTCTATCCTTTATCATCTTGTTTTCCTTAACTTATGCGTATGAATGGGGTAAAATGGAAATTTCAACAGAGGTAAATTCTTCATATGGCCAAGACTTTAATATCTCTTTTGAAAGATGGTGGAGTGACAATTTGGGTTTAGGGTCCTCTATTTTATACAACACTCTAAATAAGGAAATAAACTATCATCTTTTTATCCAATCCCCACATTTAAAGATAGTATCAGGTCTTTTTTATCCATCTTTGAACCTTTTTACAAATAATTTAAGATTGAATGGCTATCAATTAAGTTTATATTTAGGAAATAATGAGATTTTTTATCTATCTGGAAAAGGAAGTAAAACATTTGAGGATCTACCTTCATTAACCCATTTAGAACCAAATATACCCTTAAAAATTTTAGGATGGAGTACCACGTTTTCCAATAATAATTATCTTACCCTTTTTATTTTATCTCTAAATAAAAATAATACCGAAAATTATATGGCAGACATCTTATTTGTAAGAAAAATTCATCTTCCTCTTGGATTTCTATTACTAGCTCAGGAGACAAATTTATACCTTAAAGATTCAAATTTAAATTTTAGTGTTTTATTTAATGGAGAAATAAATATTGGAAGTTTAGGAATAAGAGGATTCATAGGATATTTAAATGGAAACACTCTTTCTTTGTCTTCCTTAGATGAAGGGGATTTAGGTTTTAAACTTTCATTAGCTTTACCATTAAGCAGTAAAATATTTCCAGAATATAGCATAGGCTATTTTTACAATACAAAAGACAATGAACACAAAATAGATCTGGGAATAAAAGCCCAATGGAATGTTACTAATAATTTAAATGTTGAAGGCTTAGTAAGATATCTTATCAATTTATCAGGAAAGAATTATATCTTTACTAAATTAGCCCTCAATTTTCCTGCCTTGGAAGGAGCTATGTGGAATAGCCTCTATATAAAACATGAATTGAAAGAAGATTCTGAAAATACAAGTCTTGGAATGAAAATTTCCTATCAGTTTTAAAAAGGGGGTAATTAAAAGATGAAAAAGATTCTAAATTTAGTACTAATTTTTTCTCTCTTTCTTTCCTTTGTATATACTCAAACTCCTGATTCTATTCTCAAAGAAATAGAGAATAAATGGAACTCAGCAAAAGATATAAGTATGAAAATGACAATGACGGTTTATTCTTATTCCAGCAAAGGAGAAAGCCTTCCCACAAAGATGTCGATGGAGATTAAGGCAATAAAAAACCCATCTATTTTAAGAATAGATTTTACAGAACCAGCACTTCTGGCTGGACAGATATTTTTGATTGATGCTGAAAAACAAATAACAAAAATGTATTCACCTTCCACTAAGCAAATTATTGAAGCTCCTTACACTGTAACCCAAACCTCTACTATTTCTTTTTCCTCTATTCCTATGATTGGCTCTAGTGAAGACTTTTCATTAAAGTTAGAGGAAGTTACTGAAAAAAATCAAAAATTATATAAGATTACAGGAATTCCTCAAAAACCAGAATTAAAAGCCAATTATTCATATTTAGAATTTTTTATAACAAAGGATTATATACCCTTAAGATTAAAGGTTTATGATGTACAAAATAGGCCATATATAGAAATATTGTGGTCAGAAGTAAAAATTAATTCAAATTTATCTCCTAACACTCTAAGAACATTACCTCAAGGCAAGATTATAAAACAAAAAGAGCCATTAAATATGACCACACCTATTCCCTTTATGTCGCCTTCAAAGTAATCTCATGAAGTGCTACTGAAAAAGCTCCATATAGACCTACATCTTCTCCAAGTTGGGCAGGGACAATTTCAACCATATCTACAGGAACCAAAAAGACTCTCTGCCCAACTATTTCTTTTATTTTAAGAATGACATCCTCTCCTGAAAGACCTACGCTTCCCCCAATTATTATCCTTTGAGGAGAAAGAATCGTGATAATATTACCTATCCCAATACCTAAATATTCCATTGCCTGATTCCAGATATATGTTGCTACCTTATCTCCTAACAACATAGCAGACCTTACATGTTTTGCAGTAATTTCTTCCTTCTTACTCCAATCTAAAAGTATAGTATCTTCCCCTCTTTCTATAGCCTCTTTAGCCCTCTTTGCTATAGCAGTTCCAGAGGCAAGAGCTTCTAAACATCCTTTATTACCACAATTACATAATGGGCCATCAGGTAGAATGGTCTGATGCCCTACTTCTCCAGCACTATCTCTCCTACCATGCAAAATTTTTCCATCTATAATAATTCCTCCCCCTATCCCTGTACTTACAGTCACATAAACTAAATCTTTTACTCCTTTTCCAGCCCCAAAATAATATTCTCCCAGACAAGCTGCGTTAGCATCATTATCCATATAAACAGGAATTTTGAAAGCTTCTTCCAAATCTTTTTTTAAAGGTACTCCATTCCATCCTGGAAGATTAGGAGGTGAATATATTTCTCCTTTAATTCTATCTAATGGACCTGCTGTTCCTATTCCTATGGCTATTACATCTGGAGTTAAAAACTTTTCTATATTTTCTACCATTTCTTCCAATATCTTTTGATAACCCCTCTCAGGTCTTGTTGGAAATACAACTTTCTCTTCCAAAATTCCTTCTTCCTTAAATCTTCCTAATGCAATCTTAGTCCCACCAATGTCTACAGCTATATACTTTCTCATTTTCTATCGTCACTCCTTCCATTCTAAGAAGCCATATTTTTAAATCTTTTCCAAAGGAGAAATTACCTATATTTCCATCCTTCCTAACAACCCTATGGCATGGGATCACAATCAAAAAAGGATTCATTCTTAATGCATTACCTACAGCTCTACTTAAATTTTTATTTCCTAATTCTATAGCAATACTTCCGTAATTTGTAATTCTTCCATAAGGTAAATTTCTAAGTAATTGGTATACTTTCACAAAAAATCCGGGAATATACTTCATATCAAGTTTGAGATCTTTAAAATCTACCATCTTACCAGAAAAATAATCTAAAAATAAATCCTTTCCTGGAAAATCCTTCTCAATTTCCTCTTTAAAACTAAAATATATTTTTGTAATGACTCCCTTTTCAAACTCTACTACTAAAAATTTATTATTATCTATTCTTAAAGCTCCTTTCACTCACTTCCTCCTTTAAATTCAAAATCCTTTTTAAAAATTGTCCTGTGTATGACCTATCATTCATAGCTACATCTTCAGGAGTACCCTCTGCTACAATCTCACCACCCCTATCTCCTCCTTCAGGACCTAAATCAATAATATAATCTGCTGTTTTTATCACATCCAGATTATGCTCTATAACAAGTACAGTATTTCCAGCATTCACTAATCGATGAAGCAGATTTAATAATTTTTCTACATCAGCAAAATGTAATCCTGTTGTTGGTTCATCTAAAATATAAAAAGTCCTACCTGTACTTTTTCTTGAAAGTTCTGCTGCAAGCTTGATTCTTTGAGCCTCTCCTCCTGAAAGAGTAGTAGCAGGCTGTCCCAATTTTATATATCCTAATCCAACATCATACAATGTTTCCAGCTTTCTTCGAATAGATGGAAAGTTTTCAAAGAATTCCAAGGCTTCTTCTACACTCATATCTAATACATCTGCAATATTTTTACCTTTATAATTTATTTCTAAGGTCTCACTATTATATCTTTTCCCTTTACATACTTCACATGGAACATAAATATCAGGTAAAAAGTGCATTTCTACTTTTACCATACCTTCCCCTTTGCACGCTTCGCATCTTCCACCCTTCACATTAAAGCTAAATCTTCCAGCTTTATATCCTCTCATTTTAGCCTCTGGTAATTGGGCAAAAAGTTCTCTTATTTCCGTAAAAACATTAGTATAGGTAGCTGGATTAGATCTCGGAGTTCTCCCTATAGGAGATTGATCAATGACAATAACCTTATCTATATATTCGGTACCTTTTATTTCCTCATAATACTCGCTTCTTACCTTCTTTCCATGTAATGCTTTCTGAAGAGCAGGATATATAATCTCTTCCACAAGAGTACTCTTTCCAGAGCCCGATACACCAGTAAGGCATACAAAGGCATTTAGTGGAATTTTAACATCTATATTTTTTAAGTTTCTTGCCTTAGCCCCTTTAATTTCTAACCATCTTCCACCTATATTCCTTCTCCTTACAGGAATAGGAATTTTTCTCTCACCCCTAAGATATTGGGCTGTTAAGGATTCAGGATGTTTTATTACCTCATTTAAAGGACCAGCAACAACAATTTGTCCCCCTTTTTCTCCAGCTCCTGGCCCTATATCTACAATAAAATCTGCGGATCTGATTATTTCTTCATCATGTTCTACAACGATTACTGTATTTCCAAGATCTCTAAGATTTTTTAGATTCTTTATTAATCTCTCATTATCTCTTGGATGTAATCCTATACTTGGTTCATCAAGGACATATATAACTCCTACAAGTCCTGACCCAATTTGAGTAGCAAGCCTAACTCTTTGAGATTCTCCTCCAGATAATGTAGATGCAGATCTATCAAGAGTTAAATAATCTACACCTACCTCTATTAAAAAATTTACCCTTTGAATTATCTCTTTCAATATGGGTGATGCAATAATTCTTTCTCTATCAGATAAGGAAAGATTCATAAGAAAATCCTTTAATTCCACAAGAGTTAAAGAAGAAACATCAGCTATATTTTTACTCCCTACAAATACTGATAGAGCTTCTTTCCTTAATCTCTTTCCCCCACATTCACTACAGGGGGAAAAAACCATAAATCTCTCATAGAAGTTTTTAACATCCTCAGATTCTGTCTCTTCATATCTTTTCATAAATATATTTATTAAACCCTCAAAATGTCTATATCCATAAATATCCCAGTCGGGAAAATTTACTTCTACCGCAAAAGGTACACCATATAAAAGAGATTTTAGTTGATTTTCTGTAAAAAATTTAAGGGGAGTATCAAGATTAAAACCAAGCCTCTTTCCAATATTGGCCAGTAGAATTTTATAATAAGGAGATATTTCCTTTCCCCAAGGGATAATTGCCCCTTCTGATATAGATTTTTCATAATCCAAAATCAAATCTGGATCAAATTCTTTTTTACCTCCAAGTCCAGAGCATACAGGACAAGCCCCATATGGACTATTAAAAGAGAAAAATCTTGGAGTTATCTCCCCAAAACTAAAACCACATATTGGACAAGCATAATTTTCACTGAAAATGTGTTCTTCCACTTTATCTCCCACATATTTTTCCACAATTAATAATCCTTCACTAAGTTTTAAGGCCAATTCTACCGAATCAGATAATCTTGTCTTTATATCAGGTTTCACTATTAATCTATCTATGATCACAGAAATATCATGTTTTTTATTCTTATCAAGTTCTATTTCATCTTCTAAGGAATAGAGCTCACCATCTATTTTTACTCTTAAAAATCCTTCTTTTCTTAAATTCTCCAATAACTTCTTATACTCTCCTTTTCTTCCCCTTACCACAGGAGAAAGGATTTGAATCCTTGTTCCCTCTTCCCAAGAAAGAATCTTTTCCACTATTTCCTGGGAGGTTTGGGCAGAGATTTCAATACCGCAATTGGGACAATGGGGTCTTCCAATATTAGCAAAAAGAAGTCTTAAATAATCATATATCTCGGTAACTGTACCTACCGTAGATCGAGGATTTTTTATCACTGTTTTTTGATCTATAGAGATAGCGGGTGAAAGACCTTCTATAATATCCACATCAGGCTTATTTAACTGTCCTAAAAACTGTCTTGCATAAGTAGAAAGAGATTCTACATATCTCCTTTGCCCCTCAGCATATATGGTATCAAAGGCAAGTGAAGATTTACCAGAGCCACTTATCCCGGTAAATACAATAAGTTTGTTTCTGGGGATATCTAAATTTATATTCTTTAAGTTATGCTCTCTTGCTCCCCTAATCTTTATATAATCACTCATAATTTTGTCTTTTTCTTTAATTCATTCTTTAATTCTTTTATTTGATCCCTTAAATATGCCGCTCTCTCAAAATCAAGTTCCGCAGCAGCAGAATACATCTCCTTTTCAAGCCGCTTTATAACCTCTCCTATCTCATCTATAGATAGATTTTTAGATACAGCTTTGTAATCTGCTTTTTTCTCACTAACTGCCTCAACAAAATCAAAAACTTCTTTCACAGATTTTTGAATACTTCTTGGAACTATTCCATGAGCTTTATTATATTCCATTTGAATTCTTCTTCTTCTCTCCGTCTCTTCAATAGCCCTTCTCATAGAATCGGTTATAGTATCTGCATACATAATTACTTTACCATTGACGTTTCTTGCTGCTCTTCCCATCACTTGAATAAGAGATCTTTCTGATCTTAAAAACCCTTCTCTGTCAGCATCTAAAATTGCTACCAATGAGACCTCGGGTAGATCTAACCCCTCCCTAAGAAGATTTATCCCTACTAATACATCAAATTTTCCCAATCTCAGATCTTGTAAAATTCCTGTTCTTTCTAAGGTTTCTATCTCTGAATGCAGATAGGTTACTCTCATACCAAGATTAGATAGATATTCTGCCAGATCCTCAGCTGTTCTTTTTGTTAATGTAGTTACAAGAACCCTTTCTCCTCTTGAAACTGCCTCTTTTATCTTTGAAATTAAATGCTCAATCTGACCCTCCGTTGGATGTACCTCAATTTCAGGATCAAGTAATCCTGTAGGTCTGATAAGTTGCTCTACTATCTGTTCTGAAATACTAAGCTCAAAATCTGCAGGTGTTGCAGAAACAAAGATCACTTGTGGAACCCTTTCCCAAAATTCTTCAAAAGTCAAAGGACGATTATCATAAGCTGAAGGAAGTCTAAATCCATATTCTACTAAATTATCCTTTCTTGATTTGTCACCATGATACATAGCTCTAAGTTGAGGAATAGTTAGATGAGATTCATCAATAAATACTAAAAAATCCTCAGGAAAATAATCCAGAAGGGTATAAGGAGGATCACCAGGTTTTCTACCATCAAAATGTCTTGAATAATTTTCTATTCCCTTACAATAACCTACCTCTTTTAATAGTTCTAAATCATAAAGGGTTCTCGCTTCTAATCTTTTTGCTTCAAGAAACTTTCCTTGAGATCTAAGCTCCTCAAGCCTTTCTTCCAATTCTTTTCTAATAGATTCTATAGCCCTTTCTAGTTTCTCCGTAGGAGCAATATAATGGGTGGCAGGATAAATAAAGGTGCTTTTTAAATCACAATTTCTTTTACCACTTATGGGATCAACCTCTGATATTCTTTCTATGATATCACCCCAATATTCTACTCTAATCGCAGTTTCTCCTCCTATAGGAAATATCTCTACTAAGTCTCCCCTAACTCTAAACTTTCCTCTTGTAAATTCATAATCATTTCTTTCATATTGTAATTTTATAAGTTTTCTTAAAAGTACTTCCCGAGGTATCTCATCACCCTCTTTAATCATAAATATCATCTGTTCATAATCTTCAGGAGAGCCCAAACCATATATACAAGATACACTTGCAACCACAATAACATCTCTTCTTGAAAGAAGACTACTTGTAGTACTATGTCTTAACCTATCAATTCTATCGTTTATATCTGCATCCTTTTCTATATAAGTATCAGTTTGAGGAATATAGGCCTCAGGTTGATAATAGTCATAATAACTTACAAAATACTCTACAGCATTATATGGAAAAAATTCTTTAAACTCACTATATAGTTGGGCTGCAAGGGTCTTATTAGGAGCAATTACCAGAGTAGGTTTTTGTACATTAGCTATCACATTTGCCATAGTAAAAGTCTTACCTGAACCAGTAACCCCTATAAGGGTCTGGTATCTCAGGCCTCTTTTAACACCTTCGGTAAGCTTCTCTATAGCCTGAGGTTGATCTCCACAGGGTTTAAATTCAGATACTAGTATAAAACCATTCATAATTTACTCCAAATTCTTATTATATAACATCCTATATAAGTATGAAATTCTATCCAAAACCTGCTTTTTAGTATATTCCTTATCTTTATCATTATAAACAATGAAATGAGCTTTTTTAATTTTTTCTTCTAAAGGCATCTGAGATTTTATTCTTTTTATAGCTTCCTCCCACGATATCCTATCTCTATCTATGATCCTTTGTATTTGGATATCAAGAGGCACATAAACTACCCATATTTCATTAAACCAATTCTCTATACCCACCTCAAAAAGTAAAGGAACTTCTACAGCAATTATTGGTTTCTCTTTTAATTCTTCCATTTTCTTTATAATCTCTTTTAATACAGGGGGATGAAATATACTGTTTAATTTTAATCTTGCAGATTCATCATTAAAGATAATATCAGCAAGTTTTTTTCTATTTAAATTTTCACCTTCAAAAACTTCATTTCCAAAAGTCACTCTTATTTTTTCAAGATAATATGGATCTTTTTGGAGATCTTTCACAATATCATCAGCACTAATAACAGGAATACCTAAATCCCTCAAAATTCCAAGGACTAAAGATTTACCAGATGCAATTCCTCCTGTAATTCCAATCTTATAACTCATTTTAATTCAGCAAGGTTTTTACCAACTGAAATTTCCACCACAAGAGGAACCAGGAGCTTAACTATATTCTCCATTTTTTCTTTAGCCATCTTAGGCACTATTTCCATCTCATCTTCAGGTACCTCTAAAATCAACTCATCATGAATCTGAAGGATGAGTCTTGATTTATAATTCCTTTGCTTTATTTCATTAAAAATATCAATCATGGCAAGTTTAATTATATCAGCAGCAGTGCCCTGTATAGGAGCATTAATAGCAATTCTTTCATAAAGACTTCTTACCTGCTTATTTATACTTTTAATTTCAGGAATATATCTTTTTCTTCCAAAAATGGTTTTAACATAAGCCTTTTCTCTCGCCTCATAAAGAACCTTATCTATATATCTTTTTACATAAGGATAATGTTTAAAATATGTATCTATAAATTTTTCGGCCTCTTCAGGGAGAATTCCGGCTGTTTCTGATAATCCAAAAGCAGAAATACCATATATAACTCCAAAATTTACAGCTTTAGCACGTGATCTTAAAAGATCATCTACCTTATCCTCTGGCACACCAAATATTTCAGAAGCAGTTTTCCTATGAATATCTTCCCCTTTTTGAAATGAGGATATTAACTTAGGTTCTTGAGATAAATGGGCCATAATGCGAAGTTCTATTTGAGAATAATCTAAAGAAACAAAGTAATATCCTTCTTCAGAAATAAAAGCTGATCTAATTTTTCTTCCTTCTTCGCTCTTTACTGGAATATTTTGAAGATTAGGCTCACTACTACTTATTCTACCCGTAGCAGTACCTGTTGGATTAAATTTAGTATGAACCCTACCTGTTATAGGATTAACCAGATTGGGAATAGTATCTATATAAGTACTTTTTAATTTGTATAATTCTCTATATTCTAAAATTTTCCTCACGATAGGATGAGTATTTATCAAATTCTGGAGAATAGAAGAAGAGGTTGAATATCCTTTCTTACCTTTCTTTCCCGTAGGAAGCTTTAACCTATCAAATAAAACTCCAGAAAGCTGTTTGGGAGAATTAAGATTAAATCTCATTCCTGCCAATGAATAAATATCCTCTTCTATCTTTTTAATTCTCCCACAGAACTCTTCAGAAAGCCTTCTTAAATAATCTATATCAACCTTTATTCCCCATCTTTCCATAGAATGTAAAACGGGAATCAAAGGAATTTCAATTTCATATAACACCTTCTCCAATTCTTCCTCTTCAATTCTTTTTTCAAGGATCCTCTTTAGATCAAATAAATATCCTGCAAATTTTTGAGGGATAAAATTAGTTTTACCAAGATACTCTCCTATAAGAATATCTAAAGAATGATTTTGTCTCTCAGGATTTAAAAGATAAGATGCAATACTCACATCAAAAACATTACCTGATATATTACCTTCAAAAAAATGCAGATCTCTCTGAACATACGAGCCTATTTTTTCTACCTCATTTGATATAAGAACTTTTTCAAATTTAGATCTTATATCATTATTAAAATCAAAAGATGTTATAAAATACCCTTCCCCTTCTCTAAAAGATATGGATATACCTTCTAAAGCTTTTTCTCCAAGACATTTAAAAGCAATTTTCTTCTCTCTTTTAGCAATATCCTCTAAATCAAAATCTATATCCTTAAATTCTATATTCTCTTCTTCTTGAAGATCTGGAAATAACCTTTGAATAATACTTTTTAACTCATACTTTTTAAGAAACTCAACTACTTTCTCTTCCCTTTTTATTTCAAAAGGTTTAAGTTCAAAATTTTTACCAATATCTTTAAGAGTAACAAGCTCCATGTTCCTTTCAATAAGTTCCCAATTATCCTCTAATACCCTCCTAATATCGCTATCAATCATAGGTAAATTTATTTTTAGTTCTTCTATATTTGAAATCTTTTCTAAAATTTTTGTGGCCTTTTTAGGTCCTATCCCTGGCAATCCCGGAATATTATCCGATTCATCTCCTACAAGAACTTTATACAAAGGTATTTTATATGGCTCAATTCCATATCTCTCTTTAACTTTTTGAGGATCATATATGATAAATTCTGTTATACCCTTCTGGGGGTGAATAAGATAACAATTATCAGAAATCAACTGAATTAGGTCCAAATCTCCAGATAAAATATATTTCAAAGATCTTTCATTTCTCTTTACAATTGTAGCTATAACATCATCAGCTTCATATCCAGGCTCCTCTAAAATTGGTAGATTATTAATTCTCAAAAATTCTCTAATCCACGGAATTTGTGCTTTTAAATCGTCCTTCATAGGGGGTCTTTTAGCTTTATACTCTTTATAAATAAAATGCCTAAAAGTTGGCTCTGGTCTATCAAAAGCTATACCAATAAGATTTGGCTTAAAATCCTCAACAGCTTTTAAAAGAATCCTTATAAAACCATAGAGAGCATTAGTAATTTCTCCATTTTTTGTTTTTAAAGGAGGTAGAGCATAATAAACCCTATAAATGATACTTGAAGCATCAATTAAAAGAATTCTATCTTCTATGGTTTTTCTCTTATCCTCTTGAAATAGATCCCAAAGAGATTTTTGCTCCATGATATTAGAAATAATTTTTGGCTTTTAAGCTTAAATAGCTATCATTGTATATTATAAGGTGATCTAAAATCTCAAGTCCAATAATTTTTCCCGCCTCAGCAATCCTTTTTGTAAAAATTATATCATCTTCACTGGGAGAAATATCACCAGAGGGATGATTATGAGCTAATATAATTTTGACCGAATTTTCCTGAAGAGCATATTTTAATATTTCTCTTGGTGTTGCATATACCAAATTCAGATTACCTTTTGCAATCAATATTTTATTAAGACAACGATTTTTAACATCCAAATATGCACAAAAAAGATGCTCCTCTTTTAAATCCCAAAAATCATTTTTAAAGAGATTAAAGGCATCTTCAGGTTTAGTTATACTTTCATTAAAAAAGTTCTTCTTCTCTGAATATATCCTTCTTCCAAGCTCTATACTCGCCTTTATTTGAATAGCCTTTGTAATACCAACTCCAGGATATTTTATTAACTCTCCTATTCCAACCTCTGAAATCTTTTTTAAACTTCCAAAATCAATTAAAAGTTTCTGAGATAGCTCATATACTGTATTATTCTTATCCCCTGTCCTCAATATAATGGCAAGAAGTTCTGCATCCGAAAGAGCTTTCTCGCCATAGTTTAATAACCTTTCTCTCGGTCTTTCCAATGGGGGAAGATCTTTAATCTTTCTTTTCTTCATCTTTTAATGTAGGAATTTTTTCCACATCTTCAGGCTCAAGTTTTTCTTCTTCGGCAATTTTCTTGATTTCCTTTTGCTTCTCAATTATGGTACTTTCAATTTTTTCAACCTCTTTTAAAAGATCCTCAAATTTATCATTTTTAATCTCTTCTCCCTTTTTGTGAAGATCATAAAGTCTTTCCCCAAGCTTTCTAAAAATATCATTCCTATTTAATTCGAGAGAGACTATTTCCGCCTTCAATTTACCAATCTTAGCAAGCTTTGCTGATTCCTTTCCCAGGGTCTTTGCCATATCTGATATTGTATCTCCTGCTTTTTTAGCTACCTCTCCTGCCTTTTGAGCAAGATCTGATATTTGTGGTTTTAAATTTTCCCATAGTTTTTTCCAACGGTCCTCCATCTCAGTTACCCCCTTTTATCACAATTTTATTTGAGAGCAATATAAGCCTCTTTATATTATACCTGTCCCATACCGTTAATGTATAGGCATTTTCCAAAGGATCGTATGTATAGGTAATTCTATAATAGCTGTTGTTTTCATCAGAATAAGGTTGATCATTATAAGGATTTGCTGGAAGATTTCCTCCAGGAAGAAATTTTTTAATTTTTTCTCTTAACTCGTTTAATCCACTTGCCAAAGGATAACTCCCTTCATTTTCCGTAGCATACATTTCTAAGGACATTTGAATTACTTTTAATGCTTGAGTTGCCACACTTTCTCTTGTCTTTTCCAAAGCCCTGTAATAACTTCCTATTCCTACACTAAAAAGTATAGCTATGACAACAATAACTATCATAATCTCAATAAGAGTAAATCCCCTATCTTTTCTCATGATAGTTCTTCACCTCTTTTAAGGTTAAAAAAAGGGGGCAAGATATGATATCTTGCCCCCTTTAAAGATTATATCAGCCAATATTTTTACTTAATTGTACCAGCACTTGAGACTGATATTACAACCTTTTGGTTATCTTTACCATATCCTGTGATAGTATAAGCTGTATTATCAGAAGTAACAGAATAAACAATCTTATATGCAGACTCACCACTATCATTGCTATTTGATGTAAAGCCATAAGGTGCATTTGTTGCTGGATTGTTTGGAAACTTTCCACCTGGTAAGTAGTTACCTTGTGTTAGAGAGTAAACAAAAGAAGGATAATAACCATTGTTGTCTGTCGCATACATCTCAAGAGCTGTTTGAATAGTTTTTACTGCAGATCTTACTGCAGACTCCCTTGCTCTTTCTGTTGCTCCCATAAAGTTTGGTAATGCTACCGCGGCTAAAATGGCAATGATCACAATAACTACCATCAACTCAATTAATGTAAAACCTCTCTCTTTACGCATATTAATGTCCTCCTTCCCCCAATTTTACTTTCACTATAGATTATACCCTACTCTATTTATAAATTATGCATAAATTTACTTTAAAAAATTTAAAACATTTCTCTTAATCTTTTTAAAGCTATCTTCAAAAGCCTTGAAACTTGAGACTGAGATATTTTTAAAATTTTTGCTACTTCCATTTGAGTTAAATCTTGATAGAATATAAACTCAATAATTTTTCTTTGTATCTCTGGAAGTTTTGAGAGAGCCTGTTCAAGAGCAATTTTATCCTCTATAGGTAATTTAAAAGATTCTAATTTTTCTGCCCTAATCTTATCCATTTCAATTTCCATATCTTCCAAAGATATGGCCATTATAGATTCTTTTATCCTAAAAAGTTCCTCAACAGCTTCTTTTTTTACATTCAAATACTGAGCTATTTCTTCCGTAGTAGGAGATCTATTTTCCTTTTCCCATACCTCATTTATATACTTATCCATTTTATTGATTAATGTTTTTACGCTCCTTGGAATTTTTACCTTATCTATTTTATCTCTTAAATAATGTCTAATTTCACCCAATACAAAATGGGATATATAGGTAGATAATTCACCTTTTTCTGGATCATAATTCTCTATAGCTTTAAGAAATCCTAAATAGCCTATCTGCACTAAATCCTCTAATGGTTCACCATAAGATACAAACTTAGATGCCCAGTAATAAATGAGATCATCATATAGTTCAAGAAGAGCTTCTAAAGCCTTTTCATCCTTTTCCTTTTTATATCTTTCCCAGAGTATAATAGCAGAATTCTTCATTTTATGTATTGGAACATGGTAAATATAGGTAGATACAAAGCTATAAGCATACCACCTACTATTCCACCTATAACTACCATCATGAGAGGCTCAATTAAAGATGTTAAACTTTCAACAGCAGCAGCAACTTCAGCCTCGTAAAATTCAGCTATCTTATTCAACATAGTCTCTAAGGAACCCGATTCTTCTCCCACTGAGATCATATGTATTACCATTGTTGGAAACACTTTTGTCTCTTTAAGAACAGGAGCTATTCTCTCACCTTCTCTTACCCTTACTCTAACTAAATCAATGGCTTTCCTATAGACACTATTTCCTGCTGTTTGTCCTGCTAATTGAAGAGCTTGTAGTATGGGAACCCCTGTTCTTACTTGGGCAGAGAGGGTAGTTGCAAAATTAGCTATTGCTGTTTTTTGTATTAAACCGCCTAACACAGGTATTTTTAATAATATTTCATCTATTTTTTCTTTTATTTTAGGATTTTTCCATGCCCTAATAGCTGTCAAAACTAAAATCACAGTTGCCAAGAAAATAAGCAAGAAATTTTTCCTTATCATTTGGCTTAATCTAAGTAATACAGCTGTAGGTAAGGGCAACTGTGCACCCATACTTTCAAACATACCAGCAAAAATAGGCACCAAAAAAGTAAGCATTCCAAACCCTGCCCCTATAGCTATTATTAATACAATAACAGGATAGGTCATAGCTGATTTTATCTTTCTTCTTAATTCTTGCTGCTTTTCTAAGGTTATTGCCAATCTTTCTAAGGTCTCATCTAATGTTCCAGCTGATTCTGCAGCTCTTATCATATTTACATAAAGTGGAGAAAATACATTTGGAAAATTCCCAAAGGCATCAGATAAAGAACTTCCTTCGTCTACCATTTTTTGTACTTCTTTTAGTATTTGTCTCAAAGCTTTACTTTCACTTTGTTCTGATAATATATTCAAACAAGTAGAAAGAGAAAGACCTGCATTAATCATGGTAGCAAATTGTCGAGTAAAGATTGTAATATCTTTTAGTTTTACTTTTCCTCCTTTTTTTTCTTTTGGAGAAGTTAGGGAAAGAGTTAAAAAGGAGGATGTTCTTTTTTCTTCAATCCTAATAGGATATAAATTCATTCCTCTCAATTTCATAGCTAATTCTCTCATACTTTCTGCTTCTGATTCTCCAGTTACAAGCTCTCCCTTCATATTTCTTGCATGATAAACATATACCTTTGCCATCTACCCCTCACCTCCTAATTTCTCCCCCCAAAAGACGCATTAATTCCTCTCTATTAACAGCCCTTTCAAAGGCTACTTCTTGAGTTATAAGACCTTTTTTAACAAGATCAGCGAGACTTTGATCCATAGTCATCATTCCATATCTTCCACCTGTTTGTATTACACTATATATTTGAGGAGTTTTTCCTTCTCTAATGAGACTCCTCACTGCAGGGATACCAATAAGTACTTCAGTAGCAACTATTCTTCCAGTACCATCTTTTCTTGGGAGAAGCTGTTGAGAGATAATTCCTTGAATAACTCCAGAAAGTTGAAGCCTTATTTGTTGTTGTTGATGAGAAGGGAACTGGTCAACTATTCTTTCAATACTTTGAACCGCATCAACAGTATGTAAAGTTGCCATAACTAAGTGACCAGTTTCTGCTGCTGTGATAGCTATAGCTGTGGTTTCCAAATCCCTCATCTCACCTACTAATATGACATCTGGATCTTCTCTTAAAGCTGATCTTAAAGCATTAGCAAAGGAATAGGTATCACTTCCTACTTCTCTTTGATTCACAATAGATTTTTTATGAGTATGCAAATACTCTATAGGATCTTCTATTGTTATGATATGCCTGCTGAAATTTGAATTGATATAGTCTATCATAGAAGCAAGAGTAGTAGATTTACCACTTCCTGTTGGACCCGTTACAAGTATTAATCCTCTGGGAAGGGCTGCAAGATCTTTTAAAATTAAAGGTAATCTAAGTTCTTCAATAGAAGGAATCTTCCAAGGAATTAATCTAAATACAGCAGCTAAGCTCCCCCTCTGCCAAAAAGCATTTACTCTAAATCTTCCTTCACCACTTATACCAACTGAAAAATCCAACTCTTTGTTTTCTTGAAGCTTCTGCTTTTGTTCTTCTGTTAAAAGACTAAAAACAAGATTATAAGTAAGTTGGGGAGTTAAAACAGGATATTGAGTTTGAGGTATTAAATGCCCCTTAATACGGAAAACAGGTGGTACTCCAGAAGTTATATGTACATCTGAGGCTTCTTTCTGTAAAGCATTTTGTAGTATTTCAATAATAGAAATACTTTCTTTCATTTTTTATTACCTCCCTCTTAATCTGCAGCTGTGACCCTCATAACTTCTTCCACAGTAGTAAAACCTCTAAGAACTTTACGCATTCCATCTTCCCTTAACGTTACCATTCCATATTTTCTTGCAGCCTCTTTTATAGTCTCACGAGAAGCCTTTTTTAATACCAAATCTCTAATTTCATCATTCATAAGCATAATTTCATGAATAGCTGTTCTTCCCTTATAACCTTTGTTGTTACATCTGGGGCAACCCTGACCTTTATAAAAAGTAGCATTAGATAAATCTATGTCTCCTAAGGTTGCTTTTATAGCTTCTATTTCCTCCTTTGTAGGTTCATAAGGAGCCTTACAATAAGGACATACTGTCCTCACCAATCTTTGTGCTACCGCTCCAAGTAAAGAGGAACTAATCAAGAACGGTTCGATACCCATATCAATTAAACGGGTAACAGCCGATGGTGCATCGTTGGTGTGAAGGGTGGATAATACTAAGTGTCCTGTTAGAGCAGCCTGTATAGCAATTCTTGCTGTTTCTTCATCACGAATCTCACCTACGAGCACCACATCTGGGTCTTGACGTAAAATAGATCTCAAGGCACTGGCAAAAGTAAGACCCGCTTTTGGGTTCACCTGCACTTGATGTATCCCTGGAAGCTGATACTCCACTGGATCTTCTACTGTTACTATATTAATATCAGGAGAATTTATCATATTTAAAGATGCATAAAGGGTTGTGGACTTACCACTTCCTGTTGGACCTGTTACAAGTATAATACCATATGGTGTCTTTAACATTTTTAAATATCTTTCGTAATTATCTTCAGAAAAACCTAGACTCTCAAGAGATAAAGATATAGCTCCTCTTCCTAAGATTCTCAATACCACCTTCTCACCAAAAACTCCAGGTAATGTAGAGACACGGAAATCATACACTTCTCCTTTTATATTTGCTTTAATACGTCCATCTTGAGGTATTCTCCTCTCAGAAATATCCATATCACTCATAATCTTTATTCTTGAAACAACAGCTGCCTGAAATCTTTTTTGAATATACATAATTTCATGTAATACACCGTCTATTCTAAATCTTACCCTTACATTTCTTTCCAGAGGCTCTATATGGATATCACTAGCTCCTCTTTTAACTGCATCAACTAAAATACTATTTACGAGCTTTGCTATAGGACCTTCCTCAGATGAAACTTCTTCTAAAGAAACCTCTTGATATTGAGTCTCTTCCTCTTCCTTCTGAACTATAATCTCTTCAAGTACTTTCTCTACCTCTTCACTACCCCAAATCTGATTAATAGCATCAATAAGTTCATTTCGTGGTACTATTACTGGTATAACTTCATTTCTAGTTACCATTTTTAAATCATCGAGGGCTATTATATTTGCTGGATCTACAATTCCTACTATGATCCTCCCATCCTCCTTATAAAGAGGAAGTATTAAATTATCTCTCGCTTTTTTAGCTGTTATAAGTTTTGATAGATCTGGATCAATTTTTATCTCCTTTATTGATTTAAAAGGAATCCCTAATTGTTCACTTAATAACTTTGCAAGATCCATATCACTTAGAAGCTTTAGTTCTAAAAGTGCTTCTCCAAGCCTTATACCCTTTTTAGATGCAAGCATCAAAGCTTCATCTAATTGCTCTTTTGTAATTAAATTCTTTTCTAATAATATCTCACCAAGAGGCTTTCTTTTTGCAGGGGTTGATGTTTTCCTTAATGTTTTTTTCTCAGTAGTGGTTAAACTACTTTTAATACTTTCAATTATCTTATTGGCAAGATCCTTTTCTTTTTTCCTCTCTTCTTTCTCCTCGGTTTTTATCTCCTCTTTAATTTCCTGTTGTATATTTTCTTCTTTAGTCTCTTCTTTGATCTCTTCCACAATTCCTATGCCTTCTAACTCAGAGAGCACATCAGTTATTGATTCTTCTTTAACATTAATCTCTTTAATATCTTCTTTAGGTATTTCTTCCTCAGATTTAGAAGGCATCTCTTCAATAATCTCTTCCTTGACATCCTCTCCCTTTAGCTTCTCTAACAATCCACCTTCAGGAACTAATTCTTCTACAAGCTTAGAAATTTCTATATCATTTATTGTTTCTATACCTATCTTTGATTCTTCCTTTACCTTAGTTTCAGAAACATCAGTTCTAGGAATCATTGACGATGTCAAAATTGAAGTTGTAGAACCTATTTCTTTCTTCTCAAATATATCTTCTGAAGATTCCTTATCCACAACCTTTAAAAGATAAGGTTCTACTGAAAATCCTGTAAGCAATCTTATATCCTCAAGTGCTGTAGCTTTTACTGGTGGGAAGAAACCCACATGAAGCATTCTTTCTTCTAATTTAAGAGGAATAAAATTATGAAATTTCACTAAAAAAGGAGGAATAATCTTTAATGCGTCTTCATCAGGTTTAAATTCTTTTCCTTCAATAATTTTCCACCCTAAAATTTCTGATAATAAATCAGTAAGTTTATCTTTCGATATTAATCCCTCTTCCAAAAGAATTTCTTGTAGTTCTTTACCTTTTACTGAAGAAAGTAAGTTATCTAATAACCCCTTAGGGATAAGATTTCTCTCTCTAATAATCTCTAAAAGTTTCTCATTAATATTAGGAGAATCCATCTTACTCCTCCTTTATTAACTCCTTTTTAGACAACCATCTCTTAATTAAATAATTTTCAATAAGCCTTACAGTCCATCTTTTAATCCACAATTCTTTCTTATTTAAAGGAGATACTAGTATGGTAAACATCCCCAATTTATTACCACCATATATATCTGTTAATATTCTATCACCAATTACCAAAGTTGTCTCGGGGGTAGTACCCATTATCTCTAAAGCTCTTTTAAAAGATCTACTTCTTGGTTTTAATGCATATCCTAATGCAGGAAGCCGTATAAGCTTAGAAAAATGTTTTACCCTTCTCTGAGACCAATTATTTGATAAAATAACAACTTTAAAGCCTAAATTTTTGATATCTTCTATTAATTTTTTTGTTCTCTCATCCAATTTGTTTTCATCCCAAGGAACAATAGTATTATCAAGGTCAAAAATAATACCCCTGTATCCTAATTTATATAATTCTTCAAAATTAATTTTAAATATTGTTCCCACATATCTATTTGGTTTTAAAATTTTGCACATCATAATCACCTTTTATAACCTTGAGCTTTTAAATGCTCTTCATAGGTTTTCGAAAAGGTATGAGTTCCATCATTATTTGAAACAAAAAAAAGATAATCTCCTTTAGGTTGTAATATTGCCTCCAAAGATTTTAAAGATGGAGAACAAATAGGAGTAGGAGGAAGACCATAATATTTATACGTATTATAAGGAGAATCAATCTCCAGATCTTTGTATAAAAGAGGATTTTTCTTAAAATCATATAAATACTCTACTGTAGCACAAGATTGAAGCATATATCCTTTCTTCAAACGATTAATAAAGACACCAGCAATTAAAGGTCTCTCTCTGTCTATCTTGGCTTCTTTTTCCACAATAGATGCCAATATTATCCATTCATTAAAACTTAAACCAATTTTTTTAAGATCTTCTTTATAATCAGGAAAATTAGATAGGATCTGCTTAAAAAATTCTTTCAAAAGAATTTCTATAATCTCTTTCTCTTTAATGTCTTTTGGTAAAAAATAAGTAGAAGGAAATAAATAACCTTCTAATGACATGGGTATTTTACCCCCAAAAAATTCTTTATACTCTTTTAAAAAAGACGAAACATAATTAGAATCAGTACAATATTTAAGAAAAAGATCTTTTGAAATATTTAAGCGTTCTTCAAGAATTGCCCCTATCTCTTTTAAAGATACTCCTTCAGGTATTGTTATCTTTATACTTAAATTTTCTCCATTTACTAATTTATTCACCACATGAACAAGTGAATAGGATGGAGATAATTTATAGTACCCTTTTTTAATGTTCCTCTCTCTCCCAATAAGCTTTGTATACAATATAAATATTTCTTTAGATTTTATAATCCCTTTTTCATATAATATATCAGCTACTTGGGAGAGTGAGGAACCCTCTTGAATATATACTTCTACATCACTATTAGTCTTAAACTTTGGGACGAAAAGTATTACAAAAACAAATAATAAAAATAAAATTAGAGAAAAGGAAAAGAATATAAGAATTTTTTCTAATTTACTATTCCTCTTCTCCTTTTTCTCAATCTTCTTCTTCCAAATCCTCTTCTTCCCAATCTTCGTCTTCCCATTCTTCCTCTTCTTCCAGAGCTTCCACAACTTTTTCAAATTCATCATCATCTTCTATTTCTTCCAAAGCATCTATATAGAGTTCACCATCTTTTTCTGAAAGCCTGCAACGATATACATAAATTTCATCCATATCTTCCGCATCTTTTGGTGTTAGAAGAACATACGTCTTATCATCTACCTCCACAAAATCTCTAATCAAATACTCATAAGTATTTCCATCCTCGTCTTCTAAAATTATAACTTCCTCGTCAAACATTTTATCTGACATTATGAACACCTCTTTTTTAAAATTTAAAGAGGGGCTAAGGATTGGTGCCGGAGGCCGGACTCGAACCGGCACGGGGATTGCTCCCCACTGGATTTTAAGTCCAGTGCGTCTGCCATTCCGCCACTCCGGCGGTAATTCCTCATACCTCTCTTTGGTTAAAAAGTGTATCATAAGTTTTTATATTAGTAAAGTATTGTCTAAAACAAAATTTTTTATTATAATTTAAAGCAAGGAATATCGGCGGTGTAGCTCAGCGGTTAGAGCACACGGTTCATAACCGTGGTGTCCAGGGTTCGAATCCCTGCACCGCCACCATGAAAAGTGAAAGATAAATTTATTGAGAACTTAGAAAAAAAAGTATTAAATTTTATTAACACTGAGTCCCTCATTAATGAGAGGGACTCTATTCTTATATGTATTTCAGGAGGAAGTGATTCTTTTGCATTAGCTGAAGTACTTAGCACTCTCTCACCTCATTATAATTCTAATATTCATCTTTTATATGTTGATCATCATGTAAGACAAAATACAGAAGAAGAAAAGTCGTTAATAAAGGAATATGCAGATAGGAAAAATATTCCTTTTACTATTTTAAATATATATCCTGATAATCTTACAGAAAAAACCTTAAGAGAAGAAAGATACAAAATAATAGAAGAATTTGCTCAAAAAAATGGATTTACCAGAATAGCTCTTGGACATACCTTAGATGATAATATAGAGACAATACTTATGAATTTCCTAAGAGGATATGGGCTTGAAGGACTTATTGGTATACCCCCAAAGAGAGATAAAATAATAAGACCAATTTTGGTTCTTACCAAAAAAGAAACGGCAGAGTATTGTAACAAAAAAGAAATAAAGTACAAAGAAGATTTTACAAATTATTTACCAATTACTCTAAGAAATAGAGTAAGATATCAATTAATTCCATTTTTAAGAGATATCATAGAACAATTTCCTCAAAGTTTAATGAATCAAAAAATAATACTAAATTGGGATCAAGAATTAATAAAAAACATATCAAAGGAGTATTCGAACAAATACATAAAAAGTAATATGGATGGTTTTGAAGTAAATTACAATGACTGGAACAATATTCCAGACGCAATAAAAGTAAGGATTTTAAAAAATATATTTAATAACATGGGTGAGATTATCACAATTGAAGGTTTAATATATTTAATGAATAAACTTTCCAAAATAAGAAAAACAGGTAATATAGCTACAATGAATACTATTAAAATATATAAACACGAGAATACTGTCTATTTTATCAAGAAAACCTTGGAAGAAAACTACGAATATACATTACCTATCCCTGGTTCTTTAAAGCTTCCATCAGGTTACGAAATCATTACTGAAATAATTGAAGATAATAAAGAGTCTATAAATTTTAATGATCTTTGGCATGTATATTTTGACTATGATAAAATAGAAGTAGATAAATTAAAAGTTAGAAACTGGAGAGAAGGAGATAAAATTAAACCATTTGGTCTAAAAGGTAAATCCAAAAAGCTTCAAGATCTATTTATTGATAAAAAAATTCCTAAATGGAAAAGACTTGAAATTCCAATTATTTTTTGGGAAAATGAAATTTTGTGGGTAGTAGGAATAGCAAGAAGTAACATAGCGCCTATTACTGAAAATACAAAAAGAATATTACATATAATGGTAAAGAAGGAGGTTTAAATAATTGAACTTTAAAAATATAATCTCAAGATTAATAATTATTTTCTTTATAGGCTTTCTTATTTTTACATTCCTTAATCCCAATATACTTGATAACTCTGCAAAGGAAAGAGTGATTCCATATTCAGAATTTATAAAATCTGTAGAAAACAAGGAAGTATTTAAAGTAGAAATTGGAGAAAAAGAGATCAATGGTCTATTTCGAGATGGATCAAGATTTAAAACCTATTCACCAACTCAGGATGCTAACTTAATTCCTACTTTAATTAAAAATGATGTTGTGGTAGAAGTAAAACCACCAGATAACACTTCATTATGGATAAGTTTCATCTTAGGATTTGCTCCTTATCTTATACTTATATTTTTCTTTTGGATGATGTTTCGTCAAGTACAAGGAAGTAATAGTCAAGCCTTTTCTTTTGGAAGAAGCAGAGCAAGATTATTCTTAGATAATAAGCCTAAAGTAACCTTTGCTGATGTTGCTGGCGTGGAAGAGGCAAAACAAGAATTAAGAGAAGTAGTAGACTTTTTAAAGAATCCCCAAAAATATAGAAGACTCGGTGCTAAAATTCCAAGAGGAATACTACTAGTAGGACCTCCAGGCACTGGGAAAACTCTTTTGGCAAGAGCTGTTGCAGGAGAAGCAAATGTACCTTTCTTCTCTATAAGTGGATCAGAATTTGTAGAGATGTTTGTAGGTGTAGGAGCAGCAAGGGTTAGAGATCTATTTACTCAAGCAAAAAAACTAAGTCCATCTATAGTTTTTATTGACGAATTAGATGCAGTAGGAAGACATCGTGGGGCAGGGCTTGGTGGGGGCCATGACGAAAGAGAACAAACATTAAACCAGCTTTTAGTAGAGATGGATGGATTTGATGAGAATACTAATGTGATTGTACTTGCTGCTACTAATAGACCTGATATCTTAGATCCAGCATTATTGAGACCAGGAAGATTTGATAGGCGTGTGATTGTAGATAGACCAGATTTTGAGGGAAGAAAAAAGATATTAGAGGTACATCTGAGAGGTAAACCAATTGGTAAAGATGTTAATATAGATATAATCGCCAAAAGTACTCCAGGATTTGTAGGAGCAGATATTGCAAATCTTGTAAATGAAGCTGCTATTTTAGCTGCAAGAAAAAATAAAAACGAGATAAATATGGAGGAATTTGAAGAAGCAATAGAGAAAGTAATTGCAGGACCAGAGAAAAAAAATAGAATACTAAGACCCCAAGAAAAGGAAATGGTAGCTTTTCATGAACTTGGACATGCTTTAGTAGCAAAATTAATTCCTGAAGCAACTCCTGTACATAAAGTGACTATAATCCCAAGGGGACTTGCTTTAGGCTATACCTTGCAACTTCCTGAAGAAGACAGATATTTACTCTCTAAAAAAGAATTAGAAGCTGAAATAGCAGTACTTCTTGGGGGAAGAGCAGCAGAAGAACTTATCTTTGGTCAACCAACATCTGGTGCTGCAGATGATTTAAGAAGAGCCACTGATCTTGCAAGGAAAATGGTGTGTGAATATGGTATGAGTGAAAAATTAAGAAATTTAACTCTTGGAGAAAATCATTCTGAAGTATTTCTTGGAAAAGACCTGATGCAGATCAAAAATTATAGTGAGGACACTGCAAAAATAATAGATGAAGAAATAAAAAATATAGTAGACAAAGCTTATAATAGAGCATTATCATTATTAAAAGATCATGAAGATGTATTAAAAGAATTGTCTAAGATATTAATAGAGAAAGAAACTCTTGATGGTAGTGAAATTGATAAATTCTTACAAAAAACTACAGAAACAGAGGGAATATCATAGTTTCCCTCTGTTTCTTTTAATTTCCCTTTGTTTATTTCTTAATTCTTGGACTCTGTAAAGAATCTGCCAATCCTTAGGATCCTTTTCTCTAAATTTTTCTATCTCTAATTTTGCTTCTTCAAGCTTCCCAGTTTTTATTAAAAGTTCAATTAAATTATCCAAAGCTGCACTATTTTCAGGGTCCTTATTTAACACTTCTCTAAATAAATTTTCTGCTTCTTCATAATTGCCCTTCAAAAACTCAACCCAAGCTAAACCTCTTAAGTATTCGGAGTTATCAGGGTCTAATTTTAGTGCAATCTCAAAATATTTTTCTGCCTTGATTAGATCTCCTCTTCCTATCATTATAAATCCCATATAGTAATAATTAAATGAATCATTAGAATTAGACTCTATATTTTCTAAAATAAGTTTCTCTGCTTTATCAAAATCTTTAACCCAAAAATAAAGATCAGCAAGTGTTAATCTCAACCAATATAAAAGATTTTCATCAATTACTTCATTATAAAGGGTTTCATATAAGGTAATAGCTTTATAAAGTTTACCCCTCTGTTTTAGATCATCTGCTCTTATAAGAATTTCATCTACTCTTAAACTCATAGTTAATTAAGTATAATATAATCATAAGAAAAATTAAAGCTGGAGGAAATAATGATTTTAATAGTAAATCTAAATCCCAGTTTGGATGTTATATTCTATACAGAAAAATTTTTAAAAAACAAAGTTAACAGATCTATCAGAGAATATATTATGCCAGGTGGAAAAGGTATAAACGTAGCTAAAACCCTAAAAATTTTTAATGAAAAATTAAAAGTTATTGGCTTTTGTGGAGGAAATACAGGAATAATACTTAAACAGGAATTAAAGAAAAGAGATATTGATTTCAATTTTGTAGAAGTACAAAATAACACTAGATTCGCTATAGGAATAAAGAATTTATATAAAAAAGAGCTTACTATTCTAAATGGTGCAGGATCAGAAATTCCAGACTATAAAATAGAAGAATTTTTTAAGATATATAGAATCATTATTAAAGATGCAGATACCTTGATAGTTTCAGGAAGTATTCCACCTAATATTCCATATGATATATATTTTAAAATATTTAAAGAAGCAGAAAGAATTAATATAATCAGAGTATTAGATGCTAAAGGAAAAGAATTTATAGAAGCCCTTAAAGCCCAACCTGACATAATAAAACCAAATAAAGAGGAAATGGAAGATATTTTGAATAAAACCATCAAATCAAAAAGAGATATTATAAGAGCCTTTAAGTTTATTGAAAAATTCCAAATAAAATACCCAATAATTTCTCTTGGAAAAAAGGGAGCTGTAATATCTATAGATAGCAAACTATATCATTCCTTTTTACCACCAATAGATGGAATACACTGGGGAGCTGGAGATGCATTTCTTGCAGGTTTTATTTATGGTTTAAGAAAAACTAATGATCCACTATATTCATTGAAAATTGCCTGTGCTACAGGTTATGTAAAAGTCAAAAAAGAAGAACTTAATATGAACGATAAAGAAGAAATTTTAAAATATGTAGATAGAGTAAGTGTTAAAGAAATAAAATAATACCTCTTGACCTTTTAGCATAATTATGCTAATTTTATGGAAAAATTTAGGAGAGTGGCGAAAATGGGGAAGAGAAATTTCTCTAAAAGAGCATCCTACAGAACTTCCGATGCTATGTCAAAATTTGTTTTAGCTCAAGACCCAGAAACTATCTCTTTCGCTGGTGGTCTGCCTGATAATAATCTCTTTCCTGTTGAAGAATTAAAACATGCATATGAAGAGGTTTTAAGAACGGAAGGAAACCTTGCCTTTCAATATACATCAACTTGTGGAGATATAAAACTAAGAGAATTAGTAGGTAAAAATCTTTTCAAGAGATGGGATAAGACAATCCCTGCAGACAATATAGTACTTACCGAAGGCTCTCAACAAGCACTTGATCTCTTAGGAAAGTTATTTCTCGATGATGGTGATATAGCACTAATTGAAGAACCAGGTTATTTAGGTACTATTCAAGCTTGGAGTATGTACTCTGATAATCTAATAGGGATACCTCAAGATGAATATGGAATTGATATAGACTACTTGGAAGAAAAACTAAAAGAGCTGAAAGATTCTGTTAAAGTTCTTTATGTGGTACCAGATTTTTCAAATCCTGCTGGGACATGCCTTGAAATTAAGAGAAGATTGAAACTAGTAGAACTATCTGAAAAATATAATTTTTACATAGTAGAAGATTTAGCCTATAGTCTTCTTTCCTATGATCATGAAACATATCCTCCATTAATTACTTTCTCTGATAGCCACAAAATCATAACTATAGGGAGCTTCTCAAAAATACTTTCTCCAGGACTTAGAACTGGATTTATAATAGCACCAAAAGATATTACTAAAATGATTATACGGCTTAAAGAAGGCACAGATTTATGCTCTGGTACGCTGAACCAAAAGTTAATATATCATTTTTATAAATTAGGATATTTAGAAAAACATATTGAAAAATTAAAAATTGCATATAGAACTAAAAGAGACTCACTGAAGAAAGCCTTGGATGAAAAATTTAAAGACATTGCAAAGTGGAATTTTCCACAAGGGGGTTTCTTCTTTTTCCTAGTTTTTCCTGAATGGGTAGATGCGTATAAGCTTGCAGAAACTGCTTTAGAACAAAAAACCAGTTTTGTCCCTGGAGAAGAATTTTTTGTTTCTAAAAGAGGAAAAAATACTGCAAGAGTATCATTTTCACAAGTATCTCCAGAAAAAATGGCAGAGGGAATAAAAAGACTTCATACTGCATGGGAATTATATAAGGAAAAAGAAGAAGTTTTTCTATGATATGGGATTTAGTTATAATTGGTGGAGGTCCTGTAGGAAGTTTCGCTGGATATTTATCAGCAAATAATAACATAAAAACTCTAATTTTAGAAGAACACGATAGAATAGGAGAACCAATACACTGTCTTGGAAAATTAAGTGTCCATGCCTTTGAGGAATTTGACCTACCTAAAGAAACTATAGTAAATAACCTAAAAGGTGTATATTTTTTCTCACCTTCAGGAGAATATTTAAAACTTAAAAAGGATTCCTCTGATTCTTTTATCTTGGATAGAATCTTATTTGATAAAATAATTGCAGAAAAGGCAGAAAAAAGTGGCTGTTCTTACCTATTCAATTCAAAAGCAGTAGGAGTAAAACACTATGAAAATTATTCCACCTTGATAGTAGAAGAAAAAGGTAAAACAAAATATATTAATACTAAGGTTATATTAGTAGCAGAAGGTGCAAAAAGACAATTTCTTAGAAAGATAGGACTTAAAATAAGACCTTACTTAGTATCTTTCCAATACGAGATCTCAGGATTAAATCCATTAGATAGAGAATGCGTAGAAGTTTATCTTGGAAGTACTTATTCACAAGGTTTTTTTCTTTGGATTTCACCATTTAAAAATATAATCAAATTGGGTGTTGCTGTAAATCCTTCATATAATCCTAAAGAATATCTTGACAATTTCATAAAGAAAAAACTAAAGGAAAGATCTGAAAAAATATATATAGAAAAAGCTTACGGGGGAATAATTCCTATTTTTGGACCTTATGAGGAGTTTATTTCTCCAAATATCTTAATAGTTGGGGATGCTGCAGGTTACAATAAATCAACAACAGGTGGTGGTATATACTTTGGTTTTAAAGGTGCTGAGATAG